>MDTC01126850.1_pt1 | contig 15151 bp, 10 predicted proteins | sample 811181 | NCBI WGS metagenome assembly MDTC01 (sample SAMN05326644, study PRJNA326480) | marine metagenome | isolation source: seawater | place: Pacific Ocean: North | collected 2011 | reverse complement strand
TTTTTGATTTTCCATATAATCTGACCTCCCTTGTATTCTTGTAGTACATTTCTAACATTAGGATCACTAAGTAGGGTATGTATAGTAGAACCATCAAAAGTGGTACCAATAAAGAATCCTCCTTTCTTTAGATTCTTATCTATATTATCAATAAGAGTATCTAGTTTTTCTTTTGATTCAAATAGATAATGTATAGCAAACATAATAGATACTATATCGAACTTGTTTTCAGAAAAGTTAGTGCCTAATTCACTTATATTCCATAGGTCTCTATAGTATTCCTTGAATCTTATATCACTAAATGCCTCTCCAGTTTCAATACTCTTACTGATATCACCCTTTAAAAAGTGAATCTGAGGAAGTTTTTTGTCTTTTCTAGGATTCTTTTTATAATAATTATATCTTTCACATGCACCATCTGTAGGATTAAGTATATTGTCTGTTGTATAATCAATTCCCACACAGGTCGATATATCATTATCTCTCCATTTAGGAATATCAGCACCCTTCCCGCATGCAAAATCTAACAATGATATATCATTATTTCCTTTAGCACGAAGATAGTTAGAGACATTTCCTAACAAAACCCTATTTTTAACAACCTTATTATGGAAATTCTGCATTTCAAGTGTAAGAGACTTATTTCTTTCCCAATTATCACTTTTATTATAATATTTTTCATCTTCCTCCTCTACACCGGGTATATCATTTCCTGTAGTTATCATTTCCTCCGTGACTGGATTATGAATTGTTGACCATATGTTATTTGCAATAAGGTAGTCATTACCAAATTTCACATTGCCAACTTCAACATCCTCATAACTCTTATAATGGTTTTCTATTAATGACCTGTTTTTGCTAAATATGTCTTTTGTCTTGTCAGTGTTTTTAAAGAATAATTTTGGTACACTTTTCAATAAATATCTATTATTATCCAAAAAGTCTGATTGCCCACTCGATATTGGATTATCTTGACTAACTATCTTTAGACAGCTTAATATATTCTCAAATACTGATTTTTGTTTGTCTAATCCATTCTTATATTGGAATGTTTTATCATGTCTTGTTCTTAAAATACCCCATCTCAGACTACCATTGAAAATATATTCATTACCATGCATTTCTTTATCAAAATTACTATAGCTAACCTCCACTATAGTATCATCATCTATAATTTCATTATCAAGATCTAAACAAACTCTGTTACCGTTTTTGTATGTAATCGGAATTAATATCGTGTATATATCATTATCTGGAGGACTTGTAGGTTTGAATAGATATGGTTTATATGCACCCTTTTTTACCTTGTCATTTACTCTACACGGGTTACTGTTTAAAATTTTACGGTCACCGCAATAAAGATTTCCTATTTTATACTCTTTGTATGATTTTTCTCCGACAGACTCATCTAATATCCTTTTTACCTTATCACGATAGATTGTATTGCCATCATATGAAGCAACTCCCTCTTTCTCAAATCTTAATAGAAAATCGATGGTGTTATCTCTTGGTGGTTTCCATTTAAGATTCATTCTCCATGTTGTATCTTGTCTTAAATCATAATCAAATAGTCCTCCGTATAAACTATCAACCTTATATCCAACAGGGAATTCGGAAGGAGTATAAATCAATCCATCAAGGGTATACATTCTACCTATACTCTTATTGGCAACACCAGCCCTATAGTTTCCCCATATTTGATTTGATTGATAGAAAATATCATTTTCATCAGTAGCTATCCTAAAGTCTTTAACAAAAACACCAAAATCTTTATCATTATTGTTTGTGTCAATATATTGACCATTTTGGAAATAGTCTAATGCAATTTTTATTCTTGTATTTTCATCTTCATTAGTTGACATAAGCTTGAGACTACATACATCCTCTCCATCAAATACATACGAATCGAAAACTGCAAATTTATTTAACAGATTATCGTTACTATCCTTTAGTAGGTATTCACCATTAAATACATGTGAATTTTTATTATAACTGGCTTTTATATCAGTATTATATACCTTAAGATTACTATCAATTAAGAAAACCATATTATTGTATTTTGCGTACTTTTCCTTGTCACTCTCATCTAAATGCTCTAAACCAATCTTAAATAGCATCATGTTTAAACCATCGGCCTTGTCTGTAACAGTATAGTTATGAAATATTGAATATTCATTCTCTCTTCTTACATTATCCATATTTATACTGACAACTTTGGGACTAATATATGTATGCCCTTCTATTTTTTTAGGGTTATTTATGATATTTGCGTATTTTTCCAAAAGCTCATCTAGTACTATTTTATGATTGTCTTTCAATATTCTAAAGAGATTATAGGGATTATTATTATATTTTTTTTCTAAACTATCTATGTTTTTTATATCATTTTCTGATTTTTCGTCTATTTTTTTTAGAGTGTTATATATTTTTAGGTCCCTTATTACCTCTATCTTTTTTTCAACTCTCCTTAAAAGCATACCATTGAGAAGACGATTATATATGTATAGAATGTCTTTTTGTACATTGTATGGTGTAAACAAAGGATAGTTATCACTATGCTCTATTGATTTTATGTAGATACCACTAATAAATTTATCAAGTGTACCTAAAAGTGTCTCAACTTGGTTTACACTATCACTGTATTGTTGTTTATCGTTAATTATACTAAATTCAATCTCGTATTCGTATTTCTCATTTTGACCTCCAATCTGCGAATCAATAAACCTCTTGACTGGTACCATTCTATTCGATGATTTTCTAGACTCTTTTACCTTAGTCAAATCTACGTAGAATTTCATATTATCAAGAGTTATAAGATATGAGGTTCTCTCCTTAAGTCTGTATGTTTTGTATAGTTCTCTGTAGTCTCTTTTTTTAAATGCATTAAGAGCTATATTAGCATTATCTTTTATATCTTTTAGAGATTCGTTTTGAAGATCAGATACTGTGAATTCCTTTTTTATCTTGTTATATTCAATTTCTACTTTTCCTCCCAACCTGGTGCGTAGAGACTCAATATCTATTAAACATCTATCACTAGAGTTTTTATATCCATTCTTAACTATTCTGCTTAGAATAGATTTATCAACCTCATCGCTATTTTTCCAGGTAAAATCATGTTTATAGATTAGATCAATGAGTCTTGAATTAAGACCAGGTAAGGTATTATTGAGACAATATTCTTTTATAGAATCTTTTCCCTTTAAAGTAAATCTTAAGTTATTAATAGCGTCTTTAAGATCTACCTTATAGTTTGAATTCGTAACAGAAATATCTAATGAATGTTTAACTCCTTTTTTTTCAACAGAAATATCATATTTAGAGTCTTTTATCCCATTTGCAAAAAACTCGTCTAGTTTTCTAAATCTTGAAAAATCTATCTCATTTTTGGAACCCTCAAAAATACTGAGAGGAAGACCAGAACGTAATTCACATTCTAGTTCTTTGTAGTTGTAGTTTTTTACGGCATTTTCCAAATATGCCTTTAAAAACCCTTTTTCTATACTCGTTATAGAATCGTTCATAATATACTATATTACAAGGTTTTTTAAATAAAAATAAAAAATCAAATTTTAATATATTCAATCAACTGATAAGGTTTCTATAAGCTCTTCGCGAGATACATTAACCTTTCCGGTTTTACCCTTTTTTTTAATATTAAGATTATACATTTTAGCAATGTTCTGTAGTTTATCTAGCTTGTATTTTGATAACGTGGCTTTACTGTATTTTTGTAAAACACCAAGTTCTTGCAAACACTCTGAACCACGAATATAGGTATTAGACCGATAGAGCGAGTATATTTTGCAATTAGATTCTTCTATAACAACAGTTGCAACATCCGGATTATATTTCGTAATAAATGCTATATCGTTATCATATACATACACACAGTTAACATTGAGTATGTCTGCATAAACTTTCAACATATTGACTGATATATTTTTGTTAAAACTAAAAGTATCATCTAGTTCACTCTTCTTAAATAATTTTGTACTATAATCATAATCTCTATAAAAGTTATCCTTAGCAAATTTACTTATAACCTCTAATTTCATTTTTTTAATGTATTCTACTTTTTCTTTCATGCTTAAAATATAGAAATCATTGGATAAAGTACTGAAAAAGATGTTACTGTAATAGTCATCTTTTTTTGGTAATTCAATAATATTTATGTTGTCTTTTTTTAATGTCCTAAGAATATTACAGTTAATATCTGTACTATCCTTTTCATTATCATTTGTTGATACTATTGATGTTTGTAGCGGTTTTTTGGGCAGTTTTTCTATATGATGGTCTTGATTTATCTCATCCATTAGATTAATGTTATTTCTAAAAATATCATCAACGTTATGTTTAGGTACTTCACTACAATTATACTTACGGTTGCCAGCATTTACTATGTTTCTTTCATTTTGGTATTTTGTATTTTCTCTATATTCTCTTTTTTCATGTTTAGCCTTTTTATCAATAGCATTTTCATGGTTATAAGCTAATGGTTTTTTTTCTTTATCATAGGTTTCAATACTGACCTTCTTTGTGTTATTTTTTCTAAAGAAAAACCTAATTGGATATTTTTCTTCAAGTCTTGAGGGTCTATGAATCATATTTTGGGCATTCTTTAGATTGATGGGTTTTGAATAATCACTAAGTCTTGTTTTAAGATGATTACAATTGAATTTACTAAATACATTACCTAAAAGATAGTTAAGTTTTTTATTATTTGAATAGCTCATTTTATTTAATTTATAAAAATAGGCTTTATATAAATCAAATTTAAAAATCATTTTCATCATCACTTATACTTTCAACATTTTCAGCTTTATTTAAAGATTTTATTATTACGTTTAGTTTGTTTTCAGAATTATCCTCTTCATTGTCACTGTTATCACTTTCATCATCGGATACACCATCGTTATTCAAAAAAGGATTATCTGTATATGATTTGTTTACGTCTCTACATTTTTTTAGTAGTCTTGCCTTAACACCACCAAATTTTGCCTTTGAGTTTTTAAGACAAGGATATACTATTTTGCTATCGTTTTGACTAAACTCTTTAATATTAGTTACGGATAGTTTGTCGAGAAAACTTTGAAAAGAAAAATTATCATTATTCTTATGTTTTAGTCTTTCTAATTCCTTATGTATATTTGTGTCTTTTAGTGTAAACTTGTCTATATCATTCTTTTTTTTACTATGCATATTTGTCGTATTATTATGTTTTGTGTCTGTATTTTTCGATTTATTATTTTTACTATAATGGATAAATTCAATCATTTTATCAATCGTCTTTTCATCAATAAACTTTAAATTTACATAAACACCTCTAGAGTTTTCTGAATATTTTGAACAATTATTTCTTATGATATTAAAAATTTCGCTATGCTCATTTAGTGATAATTTAGGTATTTCTTTTTCTAAATATTTCTTATTTTTTAAAATGCTTTTATTAGTTTCAGTATTATATGACATATTTAATATAGTAAAAAATAAATTTTTCAGACTTTAAATTTATATTTTCGAAATTATTTTGTTTTTGATAAAAGCTTACCGATAACCCTAATGTTATCGCTATTAAGTTTAAAATTATAATTAATGACTTCAACCAATATTGTGTCATCTTTTTCTACTTGATCAAAAACTGATGAATCTTCATGATGTACAGCAGCAAGGATTATATGAATAGGGTCGGCTAATGCATACACACCTATTTTATTTTTACCAATCACCGTACATTTTAGTTTGCTTCCTTGTACAGGGAGACATACATTAGCTTCTAGCGATACATTATATGAAATGTCACCATTAAAATGCGAGCTGTTTATCTTTCCCATTGATCTAGATATGATCTGTAGAGAGTCTCTATCTATGAAACCATTTTCATTACATTTGTTACCTATTTTACTTTTAATCTTGTTTAGGAGAATTGAATTGATGTTTTGTTCAGAATCGTAATCAACCACATTAATCAATTCGCGGGAAGTAAGTGACTCTTTTACAAGAACCTGCTGTTTGACATATTGGGTTTTAAAACTAGCCATTGATTATATAATAATATAATAAATTTAAGTAATATTAAAATACTTAAATTTAAATCAATTTATTTATTTATGCTTGTTCCTTAAAGCTATTAATTGCCATTACTTCTTCTAGCCTGTAAAAATGCCTATACTCTTTGTTTACACTAGTATCAATCATTTCTCTATATCTTAGTAATAATTCAATTTCTTGACATAGTGTTGCCTTAAATTCCATTTTATCAAAGTCTATTTCAGTTAGTTTAGTATTTACATTACGTTTTGTGGGATTATAAACTGATTGTTCTTTGTTACCTTTAGTAGCTTTAGATTTGTAATGCTTTTCGAAACCAACCATACTGTTTATTATCTTATATAGGTCAGTTTGTAGTCTTGCACCTAGGGCCTGGCCACAAACAGCACCTGTTCTTTCTGTTTTTTTATTTTTAGTTTTTGAGCCTTTATTATAGGTTTCTTTAAATTTAGCATCGTCTTTATTAACTATATTAAATCGTGTTGAACCCTTTTTATCCTCTACAAAGCCAAATAAAAGATTAGTATTATCAGGAAGATCGGACTTTAAAAACTTGAGTTGTTTAAAATCTTGCATGTCCATTTTGACCAATTTAGCCGGTACACTATCATCTATAAGATATAATTTATATGATTTATTAAAAAACCTAAAACCAACAATATCCTGCGAATCTGAACTATCTACTTGATTTTTTCTAATAATAATTGAATTTGTGTTAGGAGTATCATAATATCTCATAATAATTTCAACGATTCTTTTGTCAATCTCAGATAACTGCACATTGTTGATTTTGGATGTAAGAACATACATAAGTATGTGTTCTTGGGGATCATCAATATTATGTATTTTAGGAAACTTTTCTATGTATGATAAAAATAGACAATCTATGAGGTCATTTTTGGATGGTATCTTATTATCTTCTGACCTTACATCTGGATAATCAAAGTATCCTCTTGCATCTGAACCACTAGAAGGATCATTAACGAAGTTTTGTGCATCATTGAAAACATTTCTCAATATACTTTGTATTTCTTTAAAACCAGTATCCGACTTTATTGGAGTCTTTTTAACTACGCTTGTTTTTTTAAATTTGGTTTTTGGTTGGACTTTACTATGTTTAAATGATTCGGAAAGGTTTACTCTAGTTACTTTATTATAGTTATGTAGATATCTATACAAAATAGGCATATTTTCATCTTTATATTCATATGGTTGAAATATATAATATATATCCCTGTTAATTATGTATCCTCTACGCTTATACATATCATAAACTATCTCTTTATTATTAATTATTTCGGTTAGTGCAATATAGATATACTCTTCGGCTATATCCAGATTTACTACTTCACTAACTATATCAATTATTTCTTTTTCACTATAAACCCATTCTTTATCAAATATGGTTTTAATATACTCTTTTATGAGGGTTATATCATCTTCTGCAAAAAATTCATTAAAGGTATTACTATCTATTGAAATATTATCATATTCAACGCTTTCCGGATAGCATTTATATTCACACTCTTTAAAATTACATTTATCTGAAAATTCTATATCACTTAGATTAACAATTCTTTTATTTGATTTTGAGTCTATAATAGTCTTGTTTTTGAGTGGATTACTATATCCAAGATTATCATAATTTTTATTTAAAAATAAATTACCTAACTTATTAAGTTGACAATCAACAGCATTTTTCTTTAAAAGGTACTCAATCTCAGCCATGTTTGTTTTTTTAGCAAATGCCCTGCGATATATGTATTCATCAGATGTTTCTATGTCAGTTTTATTTTGTTTAGGTCTAGAACCAATATGCAAATACACCGTAACATTTCTTTGTTTTTCAGCTAATTCCATATGTGATTTATATCTAAAACCTCTACCCTCTGCTTGATGCATTTGATTAAGATGATGCCATGGATCCATAATGTGTATTTCTCTTATTCTTCTAAAAGATATACCTTGTTCAACTACCCTTGTTCCTAATATTACTTTTATAAGTTCACCATTTGTGTTAGGATTCTCTATGGTTCCTCTACACTCTTTTACAAGTTGATTTCTGCTATTAACACTACTATGTTGGGCGGTCAATAATATATATCTTGCTGGTGTAAAGTTTTCTTTTTCTTCAGAGGTTAGTTCTGACTCATATTTAAGGTGAGTAGAACAAAATCGGTCTTTTGAAGCATCTTTTAATAGATTTTCATCTTTACCATTACCCATATACCGCGAAAATCCATTAGCTTCGAGAGCAAGTGCTAGTGATAGTACACCAGCACCAATAAATTGTGAATAGACAAATCCTATACCACTATTTGTTTTAATTGATGATATTATGTTTTTAAATTTGATTGAATACATACCTAAATTATCTAAATCAAGAAAGCTTTTTTTATTTTCCATCGTTTTGACATGTTCTTTTAGTGAGAATTTACCCTCATCTTCATTGAAACATTCTTTAAACCCCTTATCTGATATTTCTCCTATTATATTTCCCTTGTCATCTTTTCTGTTTGTAGGAAAAACTATATTAGATGCCTGTGTAGGTTTTTGTGCAAATGAACTAGATACATCTGTTTCAAGGACGCCTGCCTCTTCATCAGTTATTGAATTGGTGTATTTTAATAGATGGTCATATTGCCATTCAGATAATGAGTTTTTGTAAAATTTCATATTTTTAATGTGATCGTCTTTTAGGATATTATTACCTTTTTTGTCAATCTTCGGCTGTGGTGTGTAAACATTACTATCATTAGGATGTAATTTTATAGGAAATGTAAAGGGATTTTCACCTTTAAGAAATGATACATATCCCCTAGATTTTTTAATGAGTATTTTTTTTGCTGTTTCGCCATAATATGTATCCTCATCATAGTGTTTTAATTCTTCACCATCCTTTTCAAAAATATCAGATTCTTCAATGGGAGACTTTTTATCATTGAGTAATAGGATATTTAGAAGCCATATTATCTCTCTTGACAAGTTATACATAGGAGTAGCAGTTAACAGGACTATTTTTGTATTTTCAGCATATCTTACAATAAGTTCTATCCATGGTTTCGCAATCTTATCCTTAGGTGTTCCTGAATCCCTGGTAACATGCACTTCATCCATAACAATAACTCTATTTGAAAATGTTTTTTTAATATAGTTAATCTTTGCCTTGTTTATGAATTTCTTCATGGGGCCAAATTCTAGATTCTTTTCTAGTCTATTTTTGATTTGTTTTGCTAATTTTTGATAACCGTAAAATTCATAATATTTATTAATTATTTTATTAGCGTTTCTTCTTAATTTAGTAGGATTATCTATATCAAAAGATGGCAATTCATTAGTATATCTAGATCCGGTACATTGTACATTTTTAACCTCTTTTTTTGCATGTTTGACTATTTCCTTTTCTATGTTTAATATTTCATCTTTCCAATTTTGTTGTAGTGTATCTGAAGGAGTAAGTATAAGTATTTTTTTGTTACCTGAATAAACAGAATCTCTAAAATTCTCGGCTATACCGATTCCTGCACATGTTTTACCAACACCGACATCGTGCCAGAGTAATATTCCATTGTATGGTGTGTATTCTGATATAAAATTTTTTACAAATTTCTGTGTGGGTGACTTTTCAAAACCATGTTTCTCGCTTTCTTTTATATGGTCGTTTGTGATTAATGGTATTCTGTTTTTATTGAATTCTCTTTTTGCAAATATCTTAGCATTAAAATATTCATCATTGTATTCCGGATAATAGTTTAATTCATTATCGATATCATCGTCATTTCTACTTTTTTCAAACTCAATATATATTTCCAAAAAACTACGTAAAACATCTAGCATTATTTCGAGTATATTACGTTCTAGTGTATTGGGAGATTCGGGTATTTTGGCGTTTTCGGTATTTTGTATGCTTTTTATAATAAAATCTAATTTATTAAAGATTGTTGTATTTTCATTTTCTTCTGTTAGTTTTTCTAACTCAAGTGCAATGATTTCCTTATAACCATTATAAATAAGACTCCTTTTAATATCATAAACGACCCCATTTTTAAACTTTTCCCTTATCTTATTAAGATGTATATCTAAAGTGCTGTTAATTTCACTTATTCTATCGTTTATATCCATTATTATAATATATGTATTTTTTTATAAATAGATAATTACTATTTATAAAAACAAAGATAATAACTATTCATATAGTGTATCAATATATCTATTGATTTCTGCTAGTATATTCTTTTTTTCAACACTATAATCTCGTATCTTATCTATAGCTCTATCTATTGTGTAGAAACCTATATTACTTACCTCTGTGTATTGCATTTTGTTATTATTATCTATTTTTATCTCATTTTTTCCAATATATTCAGCTACATAGTATATATTTTTATATATGACATTATCATAGCTTTTGTATATTTCTTCAAACCTAGTAGTATCTGATAATATTCTAAGATCGTCATTTACTATTTGTGTTTCTTCATGAAATTCTCTTAATGCCGCTTCAAAGTCTGTCTCGCAATATGATCTTCTACCTTTAGGAAATCCCCATTCCTGTTCATCATAGAATTTATCTATAGATTCATAAAAGTCATCTATTTTTACCAGTCTGTTATTTACATGATAACCCTTTTTTATCCGATTATACTTTTCCAATGCATTTGTATAGTTTTTTTTTAGCTTAAGATCATTAGGATTATTGAATTTTTTGTCCATCCAGAGATATTCCCATAGATATTCAAATGGTTTTGTTTTTATTATCTCGACTTCCATTTTAGTCATTACTCTAAACAAGTCTTTAATGTATTCTATATCAGAATAGACATATTTACCACGTATAAATTCAACAAAACCTATTGTATTTCTCCTACATATTAATAAAAATTCATTTTTATCTCTTTCTCTTTTATATAATACAATACCCAGACTTGTTTTAGGATTTAAACAGTCTTTCATATGATGTCCCTTTTCACCACAATTTTGACATATAATATTAAAATAGCTCTTATTAGTAATAGCATTCTTGTAACTCATTATTAAATAGATATATATACGCTTTGTTTTAAGTATATTATTATGTTTTTATAAATTACATTCTCACATCGTTTTTAAATAATATTGTAAAAATATACAAAATTATTTAGATTTATAATATAAATGGATGCACTAATATGGGGTCCTGTTACCTGGAATTTTTTACACTTTTTAAGTATTTCATATCCAGATAAACCCTCAAAAATTGACGTGGAGAAAAACAAGACTTTTTTAAAAACGCTAGGAGATATTCTACCCTGCATTAAGTGTAGAGATCATTATAAAAATAACATATCTAAATACAATATTGAAAACGAACTACAATCAAAAGACACGTATATGAAATTAATATGGAAATTGCACAATGACACAAATGTTTTTCTGAAAAAAAAGACCATGACATTTAAGCTATTTTTAAAAGAATATCAAAAAATAATAGACTATGGACATTTCAACCCCATTGATTTGTACAATGAAAATAGGATATTAAGAATCATATTAATATCAGTATCCTGTTTATTATTTATGTGTATTCTACATTACTTTATAATGCCTAAGAAAGAATAGAGTATAGAGTAGAGATTGATTTACTCGTAGATTGAGGGGTTGTACATTATTTTGACCGGTAGTTTCAAGGAGAATGTATGTTTTGTTTTTTATTTTTGCATAATCACGGAGACTATAGGGTATTATGTCTTTTTTAGATTCAATGAATTTTTTATAATCAGTAGTTATATCACTATTTATTGTATCTAATATATCTTTTTTCGTATTATCACTAATATCATTACTAAATGTTATAGATGATCCAATTGATTTGTCTTTTTTGATATATCCCCATCCTTCATGAAAATCAAGTATAATATCCTGTCTATCAATTATATTTTCTACCTGTTTATTAACAACAAAGTTTTTACCATATAGTCTGTTTAAGTCTAGTTTTTTTCCTACATTACTATAATTTCTTGTATCTATGTAGTATCCACATTTATTCATATTATTAATGATTGTGATTTTACCAGACTTTACTAAAGATGGGTCATTTTTCAGATAGTTTATTAGTCTATTTAACGCATATACACCTGCCGGTTCATTACCGTGAGTTCCAGCTACCAATAAAATGTTTTTACCAGGTTTATTACTTGAAAATTCTATAATATTGACTTTATAGCACGAAAAATAGAGAGAAATTGCGATTGTAAATACTAAAATAAATATAACTATAGTCATTTGTATTATAATTATATTTTATTATGCTATTGTTTTATAACTTAAGAAATAATACTGCTAATGGTATACTGAAATTTATAATTGTAAACAAAAATAAGAGATAAAAGAATGTACTAATGCTTATCATTTATTATATAATTTGATATTATTACTTACTCGGCCAAGTAAATATTGTATAATACTGCCAAAATGCTTAATGGAACCATAGTATCCATTGTTAATGAAAGTACGGATAAACCGGTTACCTTAAGATAGTTACCTAATAAAGGATCATCTAGGAAGGGTAGGTCATCAGGTATGGCACCACCTACTTGTTTACCAGATAATACCTTTTCTAACATGTTTTTACCCAAAATCAATGCAATTGGCACCAATGTTGATGAGGTAAGCATTTTGATTCCTTTATATTTCAAGAATAAATCAACTACTCTGTTTCCATAAACTCTCTTTACATAGCTTGTCATATTACCACCAGTTTGACTTTCTTTTTTCATGTATAATTCATATATCAACATAAGAGTTCCAAGAGGTACTAATGTGTTTAGAGAAAAGCTTGCACCTGATAATCCAGCTAATTTAAGATAATTACCAATAAGCGGGTCATCTAATACGGGAAGATTTTTGGATCCACCTTCTTGCTTTGTTGTTTTTATGAATTTTTCCAATTCTTGTTTACCCATTATAAGAGCTATTGGTACAAGCGTAGCGGTGGTTAGGGTTTTGATACCCATATATTTTAAATATAAGTCAAACACCCTATTACCAACAAGTCCGGTTGCAAAGTTATATAATCTATCATTTATACTGGTTGACATTTATATAATATACATATATAATATTTTTTTACAGTATAATTTATATAAATTCTTTATATATTATAAATGAATTATAAAGAGTTCTTTGATCTATCAAATGATAAATCCAAAATAACAATAACTATTGTAAGTTTATTGGTTATAATATTATTTGTCAGAGCAGTTATGAAACAGAGAAAATATAATAAGATGAATCCAAGATTTCTTAAAAGTGGAAAAGATGCTAAAAAAGAAGAGGTAATATCAAACAGTCTAATCTATAAATCATCAAATGATATTGAATTTTCACTATTTACCTGGTTGTATATAGATAATATAGTATACAAATTTGGTGAATGGAAGCATGTTTTAACCAAAGGAAATAGGGGTATCATGAGTGAACAACAGGCACCTGGTATATGGATCCATCCTACCAAAAATGTATTTTTGTTTAGAATAAAAACAAACAGAGGTATGAGTAATATTTTTGTTGATGATTTTCCAATAAGAAAATGGTTTTCAATGGGATTAGTATTAAGAAATATGAACTGTGAGATATATCTAGATGGAAAATTAGAAAGAACAGTTGGTCTTAAGGGTAATCCCCAATTCAATAATGGAGACTTGATAGTTAATTCGGAAGGAGGTTTTGCAGGTGTAATTTCTAGTATTGCATGTTTTTCTTATGCTATATCATCATATGATATGATAAAAAGACATTATGGTGGTCCTTATGGTAGTAGTATAGGTGAAAATATATTAAACTGGATTTTGCGTAGAACAGCTGCGATAAGAGAATTAGTAAGTTTAGACAATATAAAGATTACTGATGAGGGTAAACTTAGTATAAAATACAAACCACATCATAAAAAAAGATGGAGATTTTATGAAGATAAAATTCCAAAAGGTCTTATAGATATAGGAAAAAAAGAACAAAAAGAATATCTATCCCATCATTTGTGTTGGGGTAAAGATACAAGTATAAGTCTGGTTGATGCTAAGAAAAAGTATGAGAAAACTGGATTTATAGCGTATATGTCTGAAAAAGCAAAAAAACTTAAATCAAAAAAATGTAAAAATCCAGGCATATGGATATTTGGGTTAAAAAAGACTGATGGACTAGATTTAACACTAGAAGACGTGCCCGAAAAAGACTTAAAAGATTTGAGAGAATGGGGAGTTAATAAAATAGGTTGGTATGTATATGAATAGATATAAATATATAGTAAATAAAATTAATTTATATATTTATATTAAATGGACAAACGCGTTTTAATAACTGTAGGTGCTATATTTATTTTTGTACTTGCCATTATGTTTCTTAACTATAGAACAGGCTACTATAGTGTAATCTTTCAAAAACCAGTTGACGCTCGTGAGTTACTCAGGATAGATAATCAACAGTTTAGACTATCTGCTCCTATGAGAGGATTATCATTTTCAACGTCTTTCTGGATTTATATAAAGGACTGGAATTATAAATTTATGGCTGAAAAAGAAATATTCAACAAAGGTGGATTTAAATGTATACTCACTCCCAGAAGTAATGATTTGGTCGTAGAAATACCAATATTTGCTTCAAAAGAAAGTGAAAAAATCGTATTTAAGAATGTGCCTTTACAAAAATGGTTAAATGTAGCAATAATAGTGGATAATCGTCATATTGACCTATGGATTAATGGTAAAATCTACCATTCAAAACATTTAGTAAATTTGCCCTTATTCAAGGAGAATAGACCATTACTCGTGTGTGATAATAGGGGGTTTGATGGTTATATTTCTAGTTTTTATTATTGGGATAAACCAGTAAGCAAAGTAGTATTACATAGGGTATTCAGAGATGGTCCCAACAATAATAGTCTAGTGTCAAAAATACTAAGACTATACAAAAAAATAAGAGGAATGTTTAAAGTAAAAGTCAGTGTTGATCTAGATGATAACACAGATGTTCAATGCACAAAATAATTAAATTATTATAAATAAGAAATTATTTAATTATTTTATGTAACATTATAGTATATGATATCTTCAAATAATGTTATATT
>MDTC01209875.1_pt1 | contig 15158 bp, 15 predicted proteins | sample 811181 | NCBI WGS metagenome assembly MDTC01 (sample SAMN05326644, study PRJNA326480) | marine metagenome | isolation source: seawater | place: Pacific Ocean: North | collected 2011 | reverse complement strand
GTTAAGGGCTCCAGCGCCGATGGTACTGTGTCTTAAGGCACGGGAGAGTAGGACATTGCCAGGTCTACTAAACATGAAATAATAGTTACTTCACTTTAAACTTTCAGCACTTCTATATTTGATAAACTTTTTTTAATTAATATTCTATTCATTAGGCTATTTTTATAATGTACTTTTGCTCCAACATATTCTTGAATAGTCCATTTTAAATCTTGAAAAGATACTTTATCTCTCATTAAAACTGTAGATGAAAACCTTGGATTTATCTCAAATATTTTAGGTCCATTTTTTGTCTGTATGAGTTGTATATTAATACTTCCAAACAAACCAAATTCATTTGCTAAATATTTACAAATTTTTTCAATTTCTTTACTTTCAATAACTTTTGCCCAACTTGTATATCCATTAGTTAGTTTTCTTAAAAGTATGAGTGAACGAACCTCACCTTTTTTATTTCGATGAACAGCGCATGTAAATTCTTTTTTTGATGGTGTCAATAACTCTTGAAAAATATAGCCTCTTTTTTCATAAAAATCAGACGCTTCTTTTTTATTGTTGATGATTCTAACCTTTTTCCCTCCGGAACCTTTTCTTGGTTTAACAATACACGGATACTCCATTGGCATTGATGATTTTGATAAAACTGTCCAAGGAACAATCAGTCCTAATTTTTTTAATTCTTTATATGTTTTAAATTTATCCACACCAATTTTTATAATATTCTTATTGGGGATTATTATTTTTTTTTTTATTAAGTAATTCAATATTTTTAGAAATTACATTTAATTCATCTTCATTCATTGGAAGTACAAGATCAATAGACATCTTATTGATAAAGTAATTTAATTTATTTATATAATAAGTATTGCTTGCTTTTGGTACTAAGATAAATTTATCAATAAATTTCTTTTCAATTTTTTGATTTTTAAAATCACATCCAATAATATCAATATTTGAAAAATACTTTCTTATAAGTAAAGCCACAGACTGTGCAATATCACCACCTATCGCAGTAATTAAAATTTTCTTCATTTACGCAATAAAATTTTTGATAGATAATTAATATGTGGGTCATTTCTATTTATACTATTAATGATATCTGTGGGGTCATAGTTTTCTGAATGCATAGAGATTTTTTTTGTATCAGTGTTAAATAGTGCCCATTTAGCACCAAATGATTTGTCACGTGACTGGCCAACTGAACCTGGATTTACAATTTGCACGGATTTGATTAATTTAATCATTGGGTAATGAGTATGTCCCAAAATAACTATATTATAATTTTTAATTGCACACCTTTCTAAAGTATCAAAATCTGAGTCAGGGTATATATATTGATTATTATCCCAAGGTGATCCATGACATAATAATATTTTACTACCTTCAATATCTAATTCTTTTGGATGAGGCAAATTTATAAGCATATCAAGTTGTTTCTCAGTGATATGATCAGCAGTTCTTCTTAGTGATGACCCATATTTTTTTTCTATCTTTGTAAAATTATTATTATTTCGAATACACTCCTTTAGCATGTCTTCATGATTTCCTCTAACTGAAACCCAGTCCCAAGGATCAAGAAGGTCTAAAACCTCTTTGATATTATAGTAATATCCTACAAGATCTCCAGTAATCAGAAGTTTTTTAACGTTCATAATTTTTGCTTTTCTTAATACACTTTCTAAGGCTATGTGATTCCCATGAATATCACCCAAAATTCCAATATTCATTTATTAGATAATTCCTTTATTTCAATTAATGATTCACGAAAGTTATAGTAAGATTTTAGATCTTTTGAAGGAGTAATCAGTTGATCGGTACTTAATACGTTTCCCTCTATATTAATTTCATTGTCAGATAGAAAAACTTGGCTTATTTGAATAAGCATTTCCTTTATAGTGTTCTCATATGTTGAAGAAACATAATGAATACCATTGTAATTATTATCTATTATATCAATAACAAATCTAGCTAAGTCTTTAACATATATGTAATTTCTCTTGCCTGTACCTTGTCCATTTAGATTAGGTTTAATGCCATTTATTGCATTCTTAATAGATTTATTAATTCCGAGATGTAGAGGTCCATTTTTTCCAAACACTCCACCTATTCTTAGAATACAGTAATCAATCTCAGAAGATAAAATTATTTGTTCTCCAGTCCACTTTGTAGAAGCATAGTAATTATCTAGGTTAATCTCACTGTTTTGGTCAATTTTTGTGGACTTTACTCCATGAATTAATGCCGCAGATGCAAAAATAAGTTTTGCTCCCCACTCCTTTGCCAAAGATGCAACACATGCCGTACCAAGTACATTTGGTGTGTAAAGATCTTCATGGCTTTCTAGTCCCCATCCGATCTTTGCACCAAAATGAATAATAATATCAGCTTTTATCTTTTTTTTAATTTCCAGAATTGACTCTGGAATTGATAAATCACAGTATATTTCATTTTCACCTAAGTTTGATTTTCTAACACCTCTTATTATATTAAAATTATTTTCTGATAATGCCTCTAAAATATTTGAGCCAATAAATCCTGTTGAACCAGTTATAAATATTGATTTATTCATTTTTAACTTTTATGTCTAGTATAGAGCAATTAATAGCAATATAATATATATTGTTATTATTAAAATTTAAAAACGAATAAGAAATATAAAATTTATGGTTAAAAATAAATCGCAATATTATTCTCAAATTATTGACAAAATTGAAGAAGTTAGAAAAAAAAATAATAGTAATTGGATGGATATCCTTAGAATAGCATTTAAATACGCACCGGATGATGCTGCAAAAGTTATGGCTAATATTTATAAGCAAGATGAAAAAATTTCTAAACTAGCAAAAAAATTAAATAAATGATTAAGTAAGTAAGTGTACAAAACTCTCAAGCGACCGTATTTTATTGCAGAAATTTCAGCAAACCATTGTGGAAATTTTATTCATGCAAAAAAGCTTATTAAGTGTGCAAAAAAAAACGGTGCAGATGCAGTTAAACTGCAAACATATACTGCTAATTCAATGACAATAAAATCTAATAAGAAGTATTTTCAGATCAATGAAGGTCTTTGGAAAGGTTATAATCTGTGGGATCTTTATGATGAAGCACATACGCCAATTTCATGGCATAAAAAATTATTTGATTATGCTCATCAGTTAGGAATTACAATATTTAGCACTCCTTTTGATGAAACTGCTGTAGACTTACTAGAAGAATTAAATTGTCCTTTTTATAAAATTGCATCTTTAGAAATGACAGATCTCACACTTATAGAAAAAATAGCTAAGACTAAAAAGCCGATTATAATGTCCACTGGTACAGCTAATTTAGATGAAATTGAAATGTCATACAATTATGCGAGAAAAAAAGGAGTAAATGATATAACCTTATTGTACTGTGTTAGCAAATATCCTTCTAAGAATTCAGATTTCAATATTAATAATATAAAAATTTTAAAAGAAAAATTTGAATGTAGAATTGGTTTTTCTGATCATTCTAAAGATAATAATGTCGCAAAAACAGCAGTTGCTGCAGGAGCAGAAGTTGTTGAAAAACATATTGCACTTGAAAATCAAGTAGATGGATTAGATATTGATTTTTCACTTAAAGGTGATGAAATTAATATTTTTAGAGATTCTATAGATGCCACATATTCATTATTAGGTAGTAAAAAATTTATCAGAGACAAAAGTGAATTGAAAAGTAAATTACTTAGAAGATCAGTCTTTGTTTCTAGTGATATAAGAAAAGGAGAATATTTTACTACTTCAAATATTAAGCGTGTAAGACCAGGGCATGGGGTTGATCCAAAATATTATAAACTAATAATGAATAGAAGATCCCCATTCAACTTTACCAAAGGTGATCCAATTACAAAAAGAGTTTTAAAATCTTTAAAAATAAAATAATTGATATTTTTTTCAAAAATGAAATTTGATGTATTATGAGATTAGTATTAGGAACTGTACAATTTGGAAATGACTACGGTATTTCTAATAAAAGTGGAAAACTTGAAACATTTGAGGTCAAAAAAATTATTGACTATGCAAGAAAAAGAAAAATATTAACTATTGATACAGCTATGTCATATGAGAATGCTAATAAAGAGCTAAGTAACATTGACATAAAAGATTTTTCAATCATTTCAAAACTTTTATCGTACATTAACATAGAGAAAAATTTCGTTAAATCAAAAATTATGAGCGATTTTGAAAAAATATTGCAACAATTTAATGTTGATAAATTGTATGGACTACTAGTACATAATGTTAGAGATCTAGATTCTCATAATGGACAAGAGATTTATCAAGCATTATTAGAATTAAAGAAAAAAAATCTTATTGAGCATATAGGGGTGTCAATATACGAGCCTAAAGAGTATTTTAATTTACTTAAAAATTTTGATTTTGATATTATTCAAGCCCCATTCAATATTTTTGATAGAAGAATTGTTAGTGAAGGCGTTATAGAATCTGCCTCAAAATTAAATATAAATATACATGTTCGATCAATATTTCTACAAGGATTATTGATAGATAGAAATCTACCAAAAAAATTTAATCCATGGTCAAATAAATTTAATTCTTGGTTTGATTGGCTTGATCAAAATAATTTATCTCCAGTAGAGGCATGTCTAAATTTTGTACTTCATCAACCTAGTATTGATAGTGTATTAGTAGGTGTGCAAAGTAAAAGCCAAATAAGTGAGATTTTAAGCTTTATTCATAAAACGAAATTTGATATTCCAAATTTTGAGATAAATAGTTCTGATGTTCTCATTAATCCTTCTATGTGGAATAATTTATGAATATCCTATTAATAGTACAGGCCAGGTATGATTCAAAAAGACTTCCTGGTAAAGTTTTAAAAAAAATAAATGGTAAAACTTTACTAGAAATATTACTTAATAATTTAAAAAAAAATGATTTCGTAGACGAGATTGTAGTTTCAACATCTAAAAACTCATCAAATGATGCTTTGGCAAAACATGTTAAATGTTCTGGCTTTGAAGTCTTTAGAGGTTCAGAAAATGATGTTCTTGATAGGTTTTATAAAACTGCCAAAAAATACGATGCAAAAAATATAATAAGAATTACAGCTGACTGTCCTTTAATAGATAATCAAATTCTTGATCAAGTCGTAAAATTATTTTTTAAAAACAAGGTTGATTATTGCAGCAATACATTACCCCCTACTTGGCCAGATGGCCTCGATGTTGAAATATTTAAATTTTCAATTCTTGAGGAAGCATGGAAAAATGCAACGAGCCAATATGATCGTGAACATGTTACATCTTATATGAGAAATAATTTAGATATATCAAAAGAAAATTATTTTAATACAACTGATGCGTCTGATGAGAGGTGGACAGTCGATGAAGAAGATGATTTAAAAGTTATAAGTAAAATTATTGAAAATTTTGAACCAGAATATAATTTTTCTTTTAATAGTATAATGAATTTTAAAAATAAAAATCCAGATTATTTCTTAGCAAATAAATCTATTCAAAGGAATGAGGGCGCTGTGATAGGTAACGGGCAAAAAGTATGGAAAAGAGCTAGAAAATCAATTCTAGGTGGAAATATGCTTTTATCAAAAAATCCTGATCAATTTTTACCAGAATTTTGGCCTAGCTATTATAAGAAGTCTAGCGGCATCACTATTTGGGGTTTAGATGGAGAAGAATATAAAGACATGGTATTTGCTGTAGGTCAAAATATCTTGGGGTACGCAAATCAAGAAATAGAAAATGCAGTCATAAATGCAATTAAATCAGGTAATATGACAACCTTAAATTCGCCTGAAGAAGTATATTTATCTGAGAAACTAATTAGTCTTCACCCTTGGGCAGAGGTAGCTAAATTTGCAAGATCAGGTGGTGAAGCTAATGCAATGGCTATACGAATTGCAAGATCAAGTTCTAAAAATCATAAAGTCGCTGTCTGTGGATATCATGGATGGCACGATTGGTATTTAGCAGCTAATTTAAATAATAGTAACGAGTTAAATGAACATCTTATGCCAGGTTTAGACCCTCTTGGAGTTCCAGAAAATCTTCAAAATACTATTTTTACTTTCGATTATAATGACTTTGAAAAATTTGAAAAACTTGTAAATGATCATGACATAGGTATTGTTAAGATGGAGGTAACAAGGAACTATGAACCAAAAAATAATTTCCTTGAGAAGATAAGACATGTTTGTGATAAAAAAAATATTATCTTGATTTTCGATGAGTGCACCTCAGGTTTTAGAGAGACAAATGGGGGCATCCATAAAAGATATAATGTCAACCCAGATATTGCAATGTTCGGTAAAGCTATAGGAAATGGCTATGCTATCACAGCCGTCATTGGTAAAAAATCAGTAATGGAAAATGCTAAAAATTCTTTCATTAGTAGTACTTTTTGGACCGAAAGGATTGGTCCAGTGGCTGCTTTAAAAACTCTTGAAATAATGGAAAAATTAAAGTCTTGGGAAATTATTTCAAATACTGGACGGATAATAAAAGATGGTTGGAAAAAAATTGCAGCAAATAATAAAGTACCGATAAGTATTTCAGGAATTGATGCGATATGCTCATTCACCATTGATCATAAAGACTTTCTTGGTTTTAAAACGTATATAACTCAAGAAATGTTAAAAAGAGGTTTTTTAGCTAGTACATTATTTTATGCAAGCGTATGCCATGATGAAAAAAGTATTAATCAATATTTTGAATCTCTTGATGAAATTTTTAAGGTAATAGGAAAAATAATTAATGATGAATCTAATATTAAAGATTTTTTAGATGGACCAATTTCAGGTACTAGCTTTAAAAGATTAAATTAATAATTTTATGAAAAAAAATATTACGATAGTTGGTGGTGGATATGTGGGAATGTCTATTGGTGTATTATTATCACAAAATAATAAAGTCATAATATTAGATACTGATATTAATAAAGTTAATAAAATTAATTCTAAAGTTTCTCCAATTAAGGATGAGCAGATAGAGATATATTTAAATGAAAAAAATCTAGAATTAGAAGCTACTGCAAATAGTATGAGTGCCTACCAAAGCGCAGATTATGTAGTCATTGCAACTCCTACTGATTACGACCCAAAAAAAAACTATTTTGATACAAGTAGTGTTGAAAATACAATTAAAGAAGTTTTTGAAATTAATAATAAATCCATAATTATTATTAAATCTACAATACCTGTTGGTTTTACAAACAAAATATCAAAAAAATATAAGACTGATAAAATTTTATTTTCACCTGAATTTCTAAGAGAAGGTAAGGCATTATATGACAATTTAAATCCGTCAAGAATTATTATTGGAGGCAAAAAGAGTTTAGCTTTGGATTTTTCAAACATCTTATTATCAAATACTCATAAAGAATATACTGAAGTAGTTTTAACTAATTCATCTGAAGCAGAGGCAATAAAATTATTTTCTAATACTTATTTAGCCATGCGTGTTTCTTTTTTTAATGAGCTTGATAGCTATGCCGATAGTAATAATTTAGATAGTCAGGAAATTATAAAAGGAGTATGTCTAGATCCTCGAATTGGTGAAGGATATAACAACCCTTCATTTGGATATGGAGGTTATTGCCTTCCAAAGGACACTAAGCAGCTATTAGCTAATTATTCAAAAGTTCCTCAGAGTTTAATTCAAGCTATTGTAAACTCAAATTCTATACGTAAAGACTATATCGCTGATATTATAATCAATAAAAATCCAAGAAATGTTGGAGTCTATAGACTTATAATGAAAGAAGGATCAGAAAATTATAGATCAAGTGCAATTCAGGGAATAATTAAAAGAATAAAAGCAAAAGGTATAAATATAATCATTTATGAGCCAACTCTTACTGATAAATATTTTTTTAACTCTGCTATAAATAATAATCTTAAATTTTTCAAAGAATCTTGTGATATTATTTTAGCCAATAGACTTAATGCTGATTTGGATGATGTAGAGCATAAAGTTTATACAAGAGATATATTTAGAGAAAATTAATACTTGAAAGTATTTAAAGGTGTAAAAAACTTAATGATCCATGTAAATCTTTTGAATATATATTTGGAGTTCGTTCCCAGCTCAATAAACATCCAATTATACAATTATTAATATGCATTTTTCTTTCTAATATTGATTGAAAAGTGTTGCGATGTGTTTTTAAAATTAAAACTTTTTTATCTTTATTTTTTTTAAAGTTTTCATAGACCTTCATCTCTTCAAAATTAAATTGTACTTCTTCATTTGTATCAGTGAGCTCTATATTAAGAAGCCATTCATTAATTTTATTCATATTAAAATTATATTTCTTAATTCTTTCTATATAATTTATTAGAGATTCTTGTGAAAGAAGAGTAATATTTTTATGCAAATCAACATCAAATGATTTTATTGGTCCATCACTTGTTGTTGGTTTATTATTAAGGTTTTTATTAGTACTAACTGAAAATTGATTATTATTAAAAGATAACACATTATTGTCAAATAATGCAGAAGACTTAATATTAGTCAGTCTCTCTATCCTATTTGAATATTTTTCCTTATCAAGAAAATCGATTGAGTGAATTTTAAAAAATTCATTTCGTCTTTTACCATTAAGCATAAAATCGGATGAATATGGTATTAGGTGTTTAGGTTTAATATATTTTATAAAATCTAATAGGGCTTCTTCTCTTTTAATTGATCTTTCATAAGATATTTTTGATTTTGTTTCATGATCAAAATTATCGTAGCAAAGTGGGTAGTCATCTGCAAATCCATTATAGGGAAAAAATATGCTATCTATTTTTATATCTTTAAAGTTTTTTTTAAATATTTCATTATCATAAGGAGTATTATCGCATAGAAGTAAATGATTTGAATCATCACTTTTAATATTCAAAATAAATCCACTGTCAACAGCTATTGCATTATCATCTTTTTCGTCAATGAACTCGGTTTCTTGTGCATACCTATTTAGAGGTGGAATAGCTGCAATTGAATAATTATCATTAATTTCGAAAAACTTATTGAATTCTATATATTTAATTTTATGAAATCCAATTTTATTAAGACCTAATTCAATAACTTTATTAAAAGAGATTTTTGGTAAATAAAAAATAACGTCTTTATTAAAATATTTAATTGTTTCCAAATCCCAATGATCTGAGTGAACATGACTTATGCAGCAATATTTAACGTTTTTTAATTTATTTTTATCAAATGTTATATCGTTATAAGGTCTCCAAGTCCCATAATAAACACATCCATATATCCATGGGTCAAATATTAAGTCATCATTTACTAGTGTTGTTGCATTGTTTATTACTTTAAAATCAGTCATAGCATTTACATAAATCAATTTAATAAAAATTCAAATTATATGACATTATAATTTCTAATAATCCTTGGAACATCTAAATCATTTATATCTAAATAATATTGAATTTTTTGATTATACTTCCTAAATATTTTAAAGCCATTATTACTAAAGCATTTTTGGGAAATAAAATTTTCTGATTCAATTCCAGCACAATAAATTATATCTCCCGTATTTAAGTGAGATAATTTACATGCGCCCCATACAAGTAAACTCCCCAATCCTTTATTCTTGAATTTACTATCAAAGATAAGCACACCAACTGCATTAATATTGGTATTGTACTTATTGTATAGATCTGTCCATACAGATCGTGACTCAGCGTTTCTTATAATGCCTGATGTTCCTATCAATTCATTTTCAAAATATAAGCCAAAATGAAAATGTTTTTCAGAAATTATCCTATAGTTAATTTCTTTCTTAAGTTCATTTAAACTTTTAGTGTTTGATTTATTCTCAATAAACCCTGAATTTATTGCTTTTAAATATTTCAATGATATGTCATCACTTGATACACTTTTTAATAAGTACTCTTCACCAGCATTTATTAAAATATTTTTTTTACTAATCATATGAACTTTTAATAATATATGATTATATGTGAAAAAAAAAATATTAATTTTCTGATGCATAAAAGAGTTATATTAATTACTTCACCACTACAAGTTTTGAATGCTAGGTCTGCAATCAATAATTTAGAAAAAAGAAAGAATGTTGAGGAGATTATCTTGATCTGTCATGCAACTACTGGGAAAAATGCTAATGTGATTAAAATTATAAAACGGTTAGCGTCTAAATTAGATTTTGATAAAATATATAATATTTCTGAATATCTTCATGACAAGTCAAAAATTAATTTAAAAAAGTCATTATGGAAAAAAATAATTAATATTAAATCTAATATTAAGAAGAATAATTTTCAAATAATACGACAAACAGAAGTTTTACATAACTTTTTTAAAGATAAAAATATTCTTCCTGATGAGATTTTCTTAAGAAAAAAATATAATGATGATGAAATTATTGTTTCTAATTTACTAATGAGAAAATATACAAAATTCTATTTTATTGAAGATGGAACAGCAGATTATAATTTTAGATTAAACTTTAAACTAAAATTTAAAAATAAGATTAAAAAAATAATCTATAAAAATTTTATAAGTTTACCATTATCAATTATTTTTTTTGAAAATTTGCGCGATATTAAAAAAATTTTTTTTTTAAAAAAAATAAAAGCGAAAAAAAAATTTTTAAATCTTTCTCGAAATGGCTACGTGAGTACTAAGAAAAATTTTATTTATAATCTTAAAAAAGTCAGTGAAAAAAGAGACAAATTAATTAATCAGATTGTAAATCCAGAAATATTAATTATAGGAACAATACATGATATCGGTGTTGGATTTACAGCTGAAGACGAGATAAATACTTATAATAAATTAATAGGTATTATACGTAATAAGTATGGGGTAACAAAAAATAAAATTTTTTATAAACCCCATCCCAGAATCAGTAAAGAAAATTTCAATAAAAAAGTTAATTCTCTAGGGTGCATGGTTATTGAAGCAAATGAAGATAGGCTTGTAGAAGAATATTTTATTACAAATAATATTAAAGCTATCTACTCAGTGGGTTCTACTGCCATGTTGTATGCAAAAGAAATATTTGGTATTGACTGTTATGTAATAGATTTGTCTAACTATAAGGATTTAAAAAGAAACATGCCACTTAGAAAAAATATGCTAGATTTTCATAATAGATACAAAATTAAATCTGTGAAACTATAATGAATATGAAAAAGATATGTATACTAGATTATGGCAGTGGCAATGTTAAGTCAGTATTTAATTTAATTAATCATCTTAATTATAGTGTAAAAATATCTAATAAAAAATCTGATATAAATGATGCGAGTCATATTATTCTACCGGGAGTAGGATCTTTTGGCTCCTCAATGAAAAAAATAAAAGAAAATATTGAAATTGATTTTATTAAAGACCAAATATTGATTAAGAAAAAACCTTTTTTAGGAATCTGTGTAGGAATGCAAGTCCTGGCTTCAATAGGTGAAGAATTTGGAAATTATGATGGTCTAGACTTAATTAGTGGAAGGGTTGTAAAACTTGACTCAAAGAAGCTTCCTTTGCCACATATTGGTTGGAATAATATAGAGGTGAGTAAAAAATCTAATTTACTGATTGATTTAGACGAATCGTGTGATTTCTATTTTGTACATAGTTTTCATTTTGAATGTGAGGATGAAAAATACATCATCGCAAAAACTCATTATGGCAATACATTTAATTCGATAGTTGAAAAAGAGAATATCTTTGGTGTTCAGTTTCATCCAGAAAAAAGTCAAAAGACTGGACAAATTATTTTTAGAAATTTTTTATCAATTTCATGAAAAAAAAAAGACTTATTCCTGTACTACTTCTTAAAAATGGCTGGCTTGTTCAAAGTAGAAAGTTCTCTCGTCATCAAAATTTAGGAAACCCAATGATGGCAGTGAGAAGGTTGAGTCAATGGGCGTCTGATGAACTGATCTATTTGGATATTACAAGAGATGATAAATATGACATGGGGAGAGATGATCAAGGCTACAAAAATAATCAAAGTTTTTTAGATATCATTGAAGAAGTTTCTTGTGAGACATTTATGCCGATCACAATTGGTGGAAAAATTGAAACTCTTAATGATATAGAGAAAAGACTAAAGATAGGAGCTGATAAAGTTGCTATAAATACTGCAGCTTACACAATAAAAGATTTTATTACAAAAGCTGCTAAAGAATTTGGCTCACAATGTATAGTTGCCTCAGTTGACTATAAAAAGACTGAAAATAATAAAGAAAGTGTTTTTATAAATCGAGGAAGAGACAATATAGATAAAAAACCAATTGAATGGTGTAAAAACTTACAAGAAATGGGTGCAGGTGAAATTTTAGTTAATTCAATTGATAAAGATGGATCGGGTGGTGGATATGATTTAGAAGTTTTGAATGAAATATCAAAAAAAATTAATATACCTGTGATAGCTTGTGGGGGCGCTAGTGAATTCAGTCATTTTAAAGATATTATTAAAGACACAAATTGTGATGCAGCAGCAGCTGCAAATATATTTCATTACCAGGATCAAAGTATATTCTTGTCAAAGAAATATCTACATGATAATCGTTGCAATGTTAGAAAACCTGAATTAATTGATATCTAATGCTTTATTGTAAAAAATGTGTTTATCCATTTGCGGCTGTAAATTTACATGTAGATGAAGATCAAATATGTAGTAGCTGTAAGACGTTTGAGTCAAGTAGTACAATTTCAGAGGAACAGTGGCTTTTGAGAAAAGAAAAATTGTCAAATATAATTAAGGAAACACTTAAAAATAATATTTCAAATTATGACTGTCTTATTCCTGTAAGTGGAGGAAAAGATAGTTATTATCAAACACATGTTCTAATTGAGGATTTTAAGCTCAAGCCATTGTTAGTAACCTATCATGGAAATAATTATCTTCCTGAGGGTGATGAAAACAGAGACAGAATGAGACATGAGTTCAATGCTGATCATATCATTTGGGGTCCAAGTGTTAATGTGCTCAAAAAACTAAATAGAATAGCTTTTAAAAAAATGGGAGATATGAATTGGCAAAACCATTGTGGAATTTTTTCAGCCCCTATTCAGGTTGCTGTAAATTTTAAGATACCACTGATTTTTTGGGGCGAGGTTCCATGGGATATTTCAGGAATGTTTGATCCAAATGACTATACTGAGTTCAGTGCAAGAGTAAGGCACGAACATGATTTGAGAGGTTTCGAGTGGTCAGATTTTATTAATGATCCTGTTGATCAATTAAATGAAAAAGATATGCTTTGGGCTAAATATCCAAGTGATAAAGATATTTTAAGCGTTGGAGTAAGAGGACTCTACATTGGCAACTTTTATAACTGGGATCCAAATTATCACACTAAGCTTGTTCAAGAAAAATATAATTTTCAAGTTGCAAGACAACCATTTGAGAGGACATATAGATTGTCATCAAATCTAGATGATAGATACGAGAATGGTGTTCATGATTTAATGAAATTTGTGAAATTTGGATATGGCAGATGTTCAGATCATGCTTCAAAAGACATTAGAACAGGATATATGACTAGAGAAGAAGGTATAAATAAAGTTAAGCAATACGATCATGTAATTTCTAGTGATTTAGATCATTGGTTAAATTATGTTGAATTGAGTAAGGATGAATTTTGGTCAATTGCTGACAAATTTCGTGATCCAAGAATATGGTCTATTGAAGACAATCTATGGTTTAAGGACAATATTTGGAATGAAAGGTCATCTTATGGAGAAGTTGCTCTTAATAAGACAGAGATAGACGCCTTTAAAGATAAAAGATTGAAGTTAAGCAAGGAAGGAAAGATAATTTGAAAAATCGAAAAATTCCATTTTCATCAAGACAAGATATTGCAAGAAATTCTATTAATAAAAAAATAGTACTTTTTGGAGCTGGAAATATAGCTCAAAAAACTTTTAAAACTATTAATCAAAATCAGATTATTGGTATAGTTGATAATTCAAAAAATCTCATAAATCATGAACAGATTGGGTTCAGAGTTAAAGATCCTAATTATTTAAAAAAATTTAAATCAAAAGAAATTTTTATAATCATATGCAGCACTTCATTTGTTGAGATTAGTGAACAATTGATTAATATGGGATTTATTCCTAACGAAAATTTTATTGTAAGTCCTATTCTTAATGATCTGAGAATAATAGATGAATTAGAAACAATCAAAAAAAGATTATTTTTCTCTAGTGGATCACCAAATCAGCCAGACAGCGAGTATGGTGGTGGAATTTACGAATTAAATGTCAATTTAGATAAATGGACTTGTAAAAAAAGAATAGATGGAAACTGCTATGGAATGATTTCATTTGGTAACAATTATATAGCGATTGATACTGATATGGGTATTTTTGAATTTGATAATGATTTTAATATTATAAGAAAGAAGCGACTTCCAGAACACAGTAGAGCTCATGGGATTGCTTACAGTGATAAATATAAACAATTTTACGTAACGTGTTCTTATTTAGATGCTGTATTAATACTTGATAAAGATTTTGAGGAAATAGGTACAATTAATCTTTCAAAAAAACAATCAACTGATGGTTCACCTCAGCATCATTGCAATGACTGCTTTGTCATTAATGATAGTTTATTTATTTCGATGTTCTCTGTAACTGGAAATTGGAAAGTAGATATATTCGATGGTGGTATTGTAGAGTATAATATAAAAAATAATGAATTCATTGGCGTCCTAACCAACGATCTTTGGATGCCGCACAATGTGAAAGTTTTTGATAGAAGTTTATATGTCTTAGACTCCCTGAGAGGTTATTTAAAAGGAAATAATCTTCAAATACTAGGAGACTTTCCTGCTTTTACAAGAGGCTTAGCGTTTGATGATGAGTATTTTTTCATTGGTCAAAGTAGAAATCGAAATTATTCTAAAAATCTTGGAGTAAAGAAAAATATTGCTATTGATGCTGGAATTATAGTTTTTGATGCTGTTACGCATGTTTCAAGGTTTTTGCAGGTATCACCTAAAATTTCTGAGATACACTCAATTGTTATTGCTCAATAAAAAATCATTATTAAAAATCATTGTTTTAGATATATATTTATGTATGAATGCCATGATTTATTTACGCGGGGTGGAGCAGTCTGGTAGCTCGTCAGGCTCATAACCTGAAGGTCGTAGGTTCAAATCCTACCCCCGCAACC
>MDTC01179259.1_pt1 | contig 15158 bp, 16 predicted proteins | sample 811181 | NCBI WGS metagenome assembly MDTC01 (sample SAMN05326644, study PRJNA326480) | marine metagenome | isolation source: seawater | place: Pacific Ocean: North | collected 2011 | reverse complement strand
CATTAAATAAAGTTTTTAATAAAAAACAACATCAAATTTTATTTAATATCTAAAAAAATTTGCTATACTACGTTCAAAATTAATGTTCATATAATTACACATAATGATTAAAAATTTCAATTTTTTGTACCTGTTCGTAATCAGTATAACCTTATTAGCTTGGTCAAATCATAGTTACTCAAATGAGGGTGAAAAAGTTGTGTCTACATGTCTGGGCTGCCATGGTGTTAAAAGCTATGGTAACATTTATCCAAGTTATAGAGTTCCTAAACTTGCCAACCAACATAAGGACTATATTGTTTCAGCCCTAAACGCATATAAATCTGGCCTTAGAAAACACCCTACAATGCAAGCTCATGCAATGAATCTTAATGATAAAGAAATTGAAATAATTGCAGATTATTTTTCTAGTATTAAAAGTGACACAATCGAAAACATCCAAAAAATAAATCAAGAGAAAGGTATTAAAGAAATTGAAGAGATAGCTGTTTGTGTAGCATGTCATGGAAAAGATGGAATAAGTATTGCACCTTCATTTCCTAATATTGCTGGACAACATGAAGATTATATTTACCACTCTTTAAAAGCATATAAAAATGGTACTAGAAATAATGCCATAATGCTTGGCATTGCAGCTGGCTTATCCGATGACCAAATGAAGAAATTATCCAAATACTATTCTTCTTTTGATGGGCTTGAAGGAATTTCAAAAGGTTATAAGTCTGAATAATTAATTAACTTACTTCGTTAGGCGTTAAAGTTTTTAACGAAATAGCATGAATTTCACCTGACTTAATATAACTATCAAGTGATTGATAAACAAGTTTATGTCTATCAATAGTTTTTACAGATTCAAATTCAGAACTTATTATTCTCGCTTCAAACTTACTTTCTGAACCTGAAACCTCAATTTGTGCATCTTTAAAACGATGTCCCAATATTTCTTTTATGGTAGAATTATTTATCATGATATTTAAACAACTTTTTGAAAAAGAGTCTTCAACATATACTTATTTACTATCTTGTCAAGAAAAAAAAGAAACTTTACTAATTGATCCTGTAATGGAAACTTTTGAAAGAGATCTTAAAGTATTGCATCAATTAAAATTAAACCTTACACACGTTTTAGAAACTCATATTCATGCTGACCATATCACTAGTGCATCTAAATTAAGAGAATTTACAAACTGTAAAATTGGTGGCCCTAAAGAGGATAACTTAAATTGCAGAGATTTTCATATATCACACGATGATTTATTTGAGGTTGGTAAAATAAAAATAAGATCAATTTTCACACCTGGGCATACTGATGCTCATTACTCTTATATGGTACAAAGTGATGATAAAAATTTCGTATTTTCTGGGGATTCTTTGATGATTGGATCCTGTGGACGAACTGATTTCCAATCAGGTAGTAATGACAAAATGTTCAATACTATAAAAAATTTTTTCTATAAACTTGACGACCATTCTGTGATTTTTCCTGCTCATGATTATAATAATGTTAATAGAACTACCATTCATTATTCAAAAAATAATAACCACATAATTAAAGAGAACACTAGTCTTAAAGATTTTAAGGACAGTATGAACAACTTGGGTTTAGATGAACCAAAAAAAATGCACATAGCCATTCCATTGAATATGAAATGTGGGAAAGATTAGTTTTTTTCTAAAAATAAAATAATTTCTTCATAAACTTTTTTTGACATATTACTTCCTCTCCAGTCATTTATAATTTTTGAATTTAGATCTTTCGAATTAACCATGCTAATTAAATCTTTTTTTGGTATGAATACTTCGTGTGCAATGCCAAGGTTAATAGATTCCATCTTGAGTTGATTATATATATAGCTAATAAAATCTTTATTTGTTTTACTTAATTTATTTGTGATATTTTGTTCGTGATAAATTGAATTATTTTTGTTTTCATCAATAAAACTGATTAAATCATAATGATCTTTTTCGTTAAAATTTTCGTCAAAGAAGTCATTATTTTTAATTGAGTTATTTTCATAAACATGATTTACTATTTTTTCTAACACTTCCTCGTTAAATACCCAATTTCTTGGTAGGTTAATTTGTTTTGCTTTTTCTTCTCTCCAAACAGCTATAACTTTTGCTAAAGTTTTCTTGCCACCCTTAAATGATTTAATAATCTTTACTTTTTTAAATAATTCTTTCTCAGACCGACTTTTTTTATATTTGTTTATACAATTTTCAATCTCTTCTTTACACCACGAATCTTTTTTTTCATCTGAAAGGTTTTTTTTAAGAATATTTGATGCTTTCAATAGGTACTTCACATCATTCACAGCATATTCAATTTGATTATCAGTAAGAGGTCTTTGCGTCCAATCAGTAAGTTTACTGCTTTTATCAAGCTCGATCTTAAAGAGTTTAAAAATTAATTCAGCATACCCAATTTGATATCCATATCCTAAAAAAGACGCTGCAATTTGTGTATCAAATACCTTTTTGGGGATAACCTTACTAATACATTCAATAATTTCTAAGTCTTGAGTACATGAGTGAATTATCACTTCTCTTTCGTGAGTTAATATTTTATTTATTAAAAATTCATTTAAGTTATTTTCGAGTAAATCTATACATGCGATTTCATTGCCATCCGATATTTGCATTAAACATGGGATAGGGTAGTAAGTTTTTTTCCTTATAAACTCAAAATCAACAGCTATTTGCTTTGCTTCTTTTATTTTTTCTAGAAACTGTTCTATATCTTTTTTATGTCTAAGTATTTTATTTAATTCCATTTAGTATACATATTTAATTCTTAGAAACCTTAAACAAACAAAAATTATTGGCCATAATACTATTGAAGCTATTAGCGAAAATACTATGTTATTTATATTTAATGACATACCGTAAAAATTAGTAAGCCATGTAGAGATTATAAAATATGGCACTAAGAGAAATAAAATTGATATCATTTTATTTATATAAGAGTGTAATCTTATTTGAGGATGAAATTGTATTGTTAAGAAAATTGTTAGTGAAAAACTTAGTGCTGAGTGTCCAAGTGGCATGAATTGAACAATATCCATAATAATGCCTACTATAAATGCATATCCGAGCGAGACAACATTTGGGTAAGCCAAAGTCCAATAAATTAATATCATTAAAACTATGGGTGGCTTAGCAAACTGATTAAATAAAAAAATCTCAATGATATTTAGAATTAAACCAAAAAAAATAGAAGTGATAACAATAAAGTGTAATCTTTTACTTACCTCCATAACAATATAACCTCCTTATTTCCGGACAAGTTTGCAAATGGTGAGATTTTCACAATTAAAAAATCCTCTTTTTCATCATTTGTAACTTCAATCACTTTTCCAATAAGTTTTCCCTCTGGAAAAATACTATCTAACCCAGAGGTTAAAATTTTATCACCAATGGAGATATCTTCGCTTTTTGGGACATACAGTCCTTCAAGAGAATTATCATCCCCTGAACCAGAAATCACCAACCTTTTACTTGTTCTTGAATTAGTTCCTAATAGTGCGTGCCCAGGGTCGGAAATAAGTGTTACAACACTAAAATTGTTTTGAGTATCTGAAATTTGTCCCAGTAAACCATTCTCATCCACTACAACTTGACCTACGTAACATTTATTTTCTTTTCCTTTATTAATAACTATTTCTTTATTATATGGATTAAGCTCAATTCTTATTATTTCTGCCATTGAGAGTTTTTCTGACATATTTATATTATCCGAATCTAAAAGTTTTCTTAGTCTATTATTCTGAAGCTTTAAAGATTCTAATTCCTGAAGCCGAGCAGCTTGGTACTTAAGTTTTGAATTTAATGCGCTGTTTATTACTTTTAAATTTGAATTAGATTTAAAGTAATTATTGATATTTTTAAAAAAGTTATTTGGAGCGTCAGCGAGTATGTATAAAGGTTCAATAATAAAATCTATAGTTTCTCTAATATTTTTTGAAAAATTAAACTTATTATCAAAGAATAAAATTGCAACTGATAAAATTATGTAAAAAAATAATTTGAAATTAATTAAATTAGTATGAAAGCTTAAACTTTTTTTCATGATTACTGCTCAATGAGTTAGTCAACTGCAGTGAAATCACTTCCTTTCTTATCAATAATTTCAAGAACCTTACCTCCACCCCTTGCTACGCAAGTTAGAGGATCATCAGCAATAATAACTGGAATACCAGTTTCCTCTGAAATTAATTGACTTAAACCTGACAATAATGCGCCACCACCAGTCAACACAATTCCACTATCAGCTATATCCGTACTAAGTTCTGCAGGGGTTTTTTCTAAAGCAGTTTTAACCGCGCTTACTATACCCTTTAGCGGTTCCTGCAAAGCCTCTAAAATTTCATTACTATTAACTCTGAAACTTCTAGGAATACCCTCAGAAAGATTTCTTCCTTTTACCTCCATCTCCTTCAAGTCTTTTGAAGGGTAGGCGGAAGCAATATTGTGTTTAATATTTTCTGCAGTTGCTTCTCCCACCAAAATACCATAATTTTGCTTTATATAATTAATAATTGATTCATTAAAAACATCACCACCAATTCTTGCCGACGCAGCATAAACGATGCCACCCAACGATAAAACAGCAACTTCAGATGTTCCACCGCCTATATCGAAAACCATTGATCCTGTAGCCTCTTCAACTGGAAGGCCAGCACCAAGTGCAGCAGCAACTGGCTCCTCGATAAGGTAAACTTTTCTTGCACCTGCTCCCTCAGCTGATTCTTTTATAGCTCTTCTTTCCACCTGAGTAGCACCAGATGGAACACAAATTAAAACCCTAGGACCAATTAACAAGTTAGATTTTGATACTTTTTTAATAAAATGTTGCAACATTTTTTCAGTTGTTACGAAGTCAGCAATAACACCATCTTTAAGAGGTCTAATAGTCTGCATATTCATAGGTGTTCTACCAAGCATTGACTTTGCTTCAGCACCAACAGCAACTATTTTTCTTTTTGACCCATCATCCTCTACTGCCACTATTGATGGCTCGTTTAATAATATCCCTTTCTCCTTGACATAAATAAGGGTGTTGGCTGTACCTAAATCGATTGAAAGGTCTTTTGAAAAAAAATTTAATACCATATAATTATTATTCTATTACAATGATCAATAATGATGCATTGTAACTGCTGTTTTATTTTTGCACAAGCTAATGTTTTGAATACTAAGGGAAAATTTATGCCTAAAATAGATGTTAAACAAGTTTCGCAACTTGCTAAAATCAATTTTTCTGCTGACGAAGAAAAACAGTTCGAAAATGAAATTTCTGATTTTTTAGACCTTATAAGCTCTATTAGTAAAGCTGATTACAAAGATATAGAGCCTTTATATCATGCTCCAGAAATTTTAAGCCATATGAGAGAAGACGTTTCTATAGAGGTCAAAGAAAGTGGAATAAATTGCGCCCCTGAACACGAGAACTCATTAATTATTGTTCCAAAAGTTATTGAATAGGCTAATTAAGTGAATTTATATTTAAAATCAATATCAGAGTTATCTAAAATGCTTGATGATAAGAAAATTTCTTCACACGAGCTGACTGAATATTTTCTTAAAAGGATTAAAAAATACAATAAAAAAATTAATGCGTTTATTTCAATAGATGAAAACAAAAGCATTGAATTTGCAAAAAATGCAGATATAGATATTAGAAATAAAAACAAAAATATTCTTACAGGTATTCCTATTGCACACAAAGATTTATTTTGTACTAAAGATTTTTTAACGACCTGTGGTTCGAAAATGCTTTCAAATTTTAAACCACCTTATGATGCTACAGTTGTAAAAAAACTTGCCAATAAAGGCATGGTGCCTTTAGGCAAAACAAATATGGACGAATTTGCAATGGGCTCAACTAACGAAACAAGTTTTTTTGGTAGCGTCAAAAATCCATGGGATTTTTCAAGAGTACCAGGAGGTTCTTCAGGAGGTTCTGCAGCTGCTGTTGCATCAGGAATGGTAACAGTTTCTTCTGGCTCAGATACTGGAGGATCTATAAGACAGCCAGCTGCTTTTTGTGGCTTAACTGGCTTAAAGCCGACATATGGAACCGTTTCTAGATACGGCATGATTGCCTACGCATCAAGCCTTGACCAAGGAGGAGTTTTAGCTAGGAATGCTAAAGACTGCGCAATAATTTATGATTCGATTAGAGGATTTGATTCAAATGATTCCACAACACATAACAAAGAGTATAATTTTTCTTCAAAATTATATTTGGATAAAGATTCGGCAAAAGATTATTCAATCGGTATACCAACAAACTTTATTCAAAATAATTTGAGTTCTTCTTTATCAAAATATTTTGATATTTTTATAGAGGATTTAAAAAAGTTAGGTTTTAAAATTAAAGATGTTGAACTCCCAATAGATAAAATAACTATACCAGCATACTATATTATTGCTTCTTCTGAAGCTTCCTCAAATTTATCAAGATATGATGGGGTAAAATACGGGCACAGAAGTCAAAAAGCTGAGAATCTTAATGAGCTTTATTTTAATTCAAGAACCGAAGGTTTTGGCCATGAAGTCAAAAAAAGGATAATGATTGGTACATTTAGCCTCTCATCTGGATACTATGATGAAAATTATCTTCTGGCTTTAAAATTACGAAGAAAAGTTTGTGAGGAGTTTAAGAAAATATTTAATGATGTAGACTTTCTAATATGCCCATCTTCGACTGACGTGGCTTTTAAATTAGGTGACAATGATAAAACACCTATAGATATTTATCTCTCTGATATGTTTACAACTCCGGTAAATCTTGCAGGTTTACCCGCCGTATCTCTGCCAACAAACTTCTATAAAAATCTTCCAGTAGGTATGCAGATTATTGGAAATCATTTCGAAGAAGAGAAAATCCTTAATTTAGCTAATTTGTATCAAGAAAACTCGGTTTGGCATAAAGAGTTCCCTGGTGAATTATCATGAGTGATTGGATTACAACAATTGGATTAGAAATTCATGCACAGCTAATAACAAACAGTAAAATATTTTCTTCGTCACCAAATAAATTTGGATCAAGCCCAAATGTTAATGCATCACTTATTGATCTTGGATTTCCTGGAACACTTCCAACTATCAATGAAAGCGTAATAAAACAAGCTGTAAAATTTGGTATTGCTACAAATGCAGATATTGCAAAATTTTCAGTGTTTGCAAGAAAAAATTATTTTTATCCTGACTTACCAAAAAACTACCAAATTAGCCAATATGAAAATCCAATTATTATTGGTGGAAGTATAAATATTAATTTAGAGGACGGAAATGAAAAAAAAATAGAACTTACTAGAGCACATCTTGAAGAAGATGCTGGAAAATCTATACATGATCAGATGAATGGTAAAACATATTTAGATCTTAATAGGGCTGGCACGCCATTATTAGAAATTGTATCTGAGCCTCAAATTTCCAATTCTTTTGAAGCTGTTCAATATATGAAAAAAATTCATGAAATAGTTACTTCTCTTGAGATTTGTGATGGAAATATGCAAGAGGGTTCTTTTAGATGCGATGCCAACGTGTCTGTTAGGAAAACTGGACAAGAAAAACTTGGAACAAGAACAGAATTAAAAAATATTAATTCTTTTAAATTTATAGAAAAAGCGATTGAATACGAAGTTGATAGACAAATCGAAGTACTTGAATCTGGTGGCAAAATAAATCAAGAGACTCGTTTGTACGATGAAAAAAGCCAAACAACCAGAAGTATGAGAAGTAAAGAAGAAGCAAATGATTATCGGTACTTTCCTGATCCAGACTTACTACCTATATGTATAACAGAAGATTATATAAATAAAGTCAAAAGTAATATGCCAATGATGCCTGAGGAAAGAAAAAGAATTTATCATGAGGAGTATTTACTTAATGACGACCAAGTTAATATTCTTTCTGGAAATATTGAAGTTTCTAATTACATGGATAAGATCTTTAGAGAATCATCAATAAGCCCAAGAGAGGCGATGAATTTATTTATGAAAGTTTTATATCCAGTTTATTCTAAACAATTTTCTAAAATTATTGAGGCTGAAATAATTGTCAATGCTATAAATCTAATGAATGAAAAAAATATTGACAGTTATAAAATGACGCAAATTTTGAAAGAGATGACAAATAGTAATGCCTCAATTGAGGAATTATTAAATCAAGAAAATGTCAACGCTGAAGAGTTTGATCTTGAGAAAATTATTAAAGAGATAGCTGATAACAATCCACAACTAGTTAAAGATTATAAAAATGGAAAACAAAAGGTTGTAGGGTTTTTTGTAGGGCAAATATTAAAAGTCACCAATAAAAAATGTAATCCAGCGGAGGCAAAGAAAAAAATAGAGCAGTATCTTAAAAATTCTTAATTACAGTAAATCTATCATACCCATATATATCTTGCTCAGTGATAACTTTCTTTAGTTTATAATCTCTTAAAACTTGGTCAAATTGTAAAGTATGATGATGGCTATGTTCTAAAACTAAAAATGCTTTTTTTTTCATAAATTCTGAAGACTGCTTCAATATATTTTTAATTTCAAAAAATCCATAATCTTTTGCAAATAAACTATTTTTTGGATCACGTAAGTCCTTATATAACATTTTGTTTTCTATTGGTATGTATGGTGGATTAGAAATAATAATGTCATATTTATGGCTACTATCTAATTTATTAAACCAATCTGATTTAATAAAATCTATCTTTTTGTTAACATTATTTTTAAATGAATTTTTTTTAGCACATTTAATTGCCTCGACTGATATATCTGTAGCAGTAATATTTAAATTAGGCATTTTTTTGATTAAAGAAATACTTATTGCGCCAGAGCCTGTTCCAAGTTCAAGAATATCCATTTTATCTTTGAGATACCTTAAAGTAATATCAACTATTTTTTCTGTTTCTTCCCTAGGCTCAAATATTTTTCCATTTATTTCTATATTTGAATTATAAAATAAAGACATTTTTAAATATTTTCTTCAATTAAAAGTTGTGCTTGATATTCATTAACTAAGCTTGTAATCATATTTTGAATATTTCCATCAAGAAAATCTTCAAGATTATACATTGTAATATTTATTCTATGATCAGTAATTCTTCCTTGGGGAAAGTTATAAGTCCTAATTCTCTCGGATCTATCACCTGAACCAACTAAAGATTTTCTTAATTTAGATTGCTCTTTTATTTGATTATTTCTCTCTATATCAAGAAGTTTGGCTTTTAATAAATTAAGCGCTTTTGCTTTATTTTTATGCTGCGAACGATCATCTTGGCACTCAACTACACAACCTGTAGGCAAATGAGTGATTCTAATTGCAGAGTCTGTTTTATTTACATGTTGTCCTCCAGCACCAGACGCTCTAAATGTATCAATCCTCAATTCATCATTATTAATTTCTACATCTTCGATTTCATCTACTTCAGGAAGGACAGCAACAGTTGCTGCGGAGGTGTGAACTCTACCTTGTGATTCGGTCTCTGGCACTCTTTGAACTCTATGAGCTCCAGACTCAAATTTAAGATTAGAATATACTTTTTTTCCAATTATTTTAATTACAATTTGTTTAAATCCTCCATGATCACCTGGGCTTTCTGTTAACTTTTCTATATTCCAATTATTTCTTTCAGCATATCTACAGTACATTTTAAATAAATCACCTGCAAATAATGCGGCCTCCAAACCTCCTGTTCCAGCACGTATTTCTAAAAAAACATTATTTTCATCATTAGGATCTTCAGGAAGTAAAGAAAGCTCTAACCCTTTCAGAAGCTCATCGAGGTTTTCTTTTAAGCTTTTAATTTCATTTTCAGCCATATCTTTTATATCATTATCGCCCGAACTCAAGAGTTCTTTAGATTCTTCTATATTTTTTTCAATTTTATTGTATTGGTTAAATTGTTTTACTATATTTTCAACTTTAGAAAATTCTACTGAGAGATCTTTAAATTTTTTTTGATCACTATAAACGTTTGGGTCAGCTAATTGCTTCTCAATTTCATGGTATTTTAAGGAAATACCCTCAAGCTTTTCTCTTAGAGAGGTTTTCATTAATTTTTATCTTGTAAAAAGATATCACAAATTAATTCAATAACTTTTCTGTCACTAGATTGACCGGCTTTGTTGAGAGCTTGCGTAGGATTATGGGTTAACTTTGATGTTATGTTGGAACTTAACTGCTTAATTACTTCTTCAGGATCTTTACCATTTCGTAATTGTTGAAGTGCTTTTTTAAGTGACTCATTTTTTATTTGATCAGCATAATTTCTATACATTCTTATAACAGAAAATGCCGTTTGGGCTTTTCTCCAATTCATATAATCTTGAACCTTTAAGTCAATGATACTTGATGCATCATTGGCGGCTTTTACTCTTGTTTCGTAATTTTCCGATACAAGATCTTGGATATTATCAATTGTATAAAGATAAATATTAGGAATTCTTTTCACTTCAGGTTCAACATCTCTAGGCACAGCTAAATCTACAATATAAATTGGTTTATGCTTTCTTTTACTCATTGCAGTTTCTATTGCCCCTTTACCAATCACAGGTAAATTACTTGCCGTAGCAGAAATTATGATGTCAGCCTGTGTAAGGAATTTAGAAATTTCTGAGATGTGTGCTACTTGGGCTGAAATATTTTTTGCAATTTCATTTGCACTTTGTTTACTTCTATTGCAAATAGTTATATTCCCAATTTTCTTTTGAGCCAGTTTTTTTGCAGCAATAAAAATTGTCTCTCCTGAGCCAACTAGTAAAGCATTTTTATTGGATAGATCCTTATAAAATTCGTCTGTAAGTGAAACTGCAACACCGGCAATTGATAAGGGGTTAAGACCAATTTTTGTATCTGTCCTTATTTCTTTGGCAGCTGAAAATGCGTATTGAAATAATCTGTTTAAGTTTTTACCAAGAGCGCCAACTTCCTGAGCATTCTTGTAAGCAATCTTGAGTTGGCCAAGAATTTGTGGCTCACCTAAGACCATAGAATCAAGCCCTGATGCAACATTTAATGCGTGTTTCACAGCTTTATCATCAGACAATTTATAAAATAATTCCTCATAACTCTCTTTATCTAATCCTTTATAATCTAGAACCCATTTAGATAACTCGTCCATATATTCCGGGTCTTCTAATTCGCAGTAGAGCTCAGTTCTGTTACATGTTGATAAGATGATTGCTTCTTCTACAAAAGATAAGCTAAGCATTTCTTTTAAAAGCTCTTTTGACTCATTATCGGAAAAGTAAGCCTTTTCCCTTTTTTCAAGAGAAGCTGTATTGTGATTCAAACCCAACGCGAATAAACTCATATTTCCCCTATGCCAATTTATATAATGAGGTATTATATTAAATTATGATTAACGTTATAACCCCCCAAAGAGCATATAATATCAAAGTCTGTAAATATCTTGTTATATTAATCATACTAATAATACCTTTAACATTTAAATTTTTAGTATCTGAAGTAAAAGCGAACACCTCTGACTTAGTGTCAATGGCACTAGAGGCAGAAATGCTTATCAAAAATAAGCAGTATAAAGAAGCCGCAAACCTATATTATAAAATAGCTAAAAAGAAAAAAGATGAGGATACAGCACTAAGAGCCACAAGAATTGCAGGTCTTGCAAATGATTACAATTTAATGCTTACGGCATCAGATCTATGGTTAAAATATGCAAAAGATAAAAAATTAGTTCATCACGTAAGGATACCAATTTATTCAAAACTAGAAAAAATTAAACCAGCCGCCAAAGAAGCAATTAAAATATTAAAGCTTTCAAATGATCGAGATAAGTTTGCGTTAGTTTACGATACCCTTTTATCAATAAAACCCATTCATGCTGAAGAAATATTTAAATATATTTTTGAGAGATATAGCAATGGATACCTTGCAAGTTTTTATTACACTCAGCTACTTGTTTTAAATGGAAATTATGAAAACGCAATTGATGTTTTAAAAAACGTTAAAGACGAAGGTGATTTTAAAAAAGAAAAAGAGTATAGATGGTATTTTCTTGAAGCAAAAGCTTTTTACGAGTTAGGGAAAACTGAGGAAGCACTCAGAGTTCTTCGTGGTTCATTAGATTTATTTCCAGAAAACAAGGCTATAAATGATTTTTATGTAGAAATTCTTGTTGATGAAAAACTCTATAAAGATGCAATTGGGCATTATCGTTTCATGGTTGGAAAAAAAATTATTTCTTTCAAAGATATTGATGTAGCAAAAAATATTTCGAGGATACATATTGAGTTAGAAGATTATGAGTCAGCAAATAGTTTTATTGATGCTTTAAAAAACAAAAATTTTGCAGAGTATAGTTTGTTAAAAGTTATGCTATTTATAAAGCAAAAAAAAATTAATAAAGCTAAAAATGTATTTTCTCAAATAGAAATAAATAGTAGTGAGTATATCGAATCATTCTTTTACATAGTTGAATTCCTGGTAGAAAATAAAGGTTATCAATTATCAAATAGTTTCTTCCAAAAGGAAATTACTAAAGAGCACAATACAAATTCAATGTTAAGGTTGTATTTAATTATGTCTGAAACACTCTTTAGTAACGATAAATTTATTGAAGCAAGAAATATTACTAATAATGGACTAGAAATTTTTTTAAAAAATGAGAGATTATTATATATGAGAGCTTTAGCGGAAGAAAAGCTTGGGAATCTTAAAGGTTTAGAAAAAGATCTAAAAACAATTCTAGAAAGTGATCCTAATAATGCAAACGCTTTAAACGCACTCGGTTACACTTGGGCAGAAAATAATATAAATTTAGATCAGGCGGAAAAATATCTCACTAAGGCATTAGAACTTGAACCACATGAGCCTGCAATCATGGACAGCATGGGTTGGATTCTTTATAAAAAAAATAAATATTTAGAATCTGAAAAGTATATAAGACGTGCTTATGCTAGAAATAAGGATCCTGAAATTATCAAACATCTAATAATAGTACTAATAGAACTTGATAAAATTGAAGAAGCAAAACATATTTTTAAAAAACATAAAGAATCAGTTTCTAAATATGAAGATATTATTCAAATGCAAAATATTTTAAAATGAAATATATCTTTATACTTTTACCACTATTCCTATCCGGTTGTGAGAGCTTAAATTTTTATACAAATAAAGTATTTACTGAAGAGCCAAAAAACTATTATAGAACCGAGACTATAAATAATTGGCAAATATTTGGTATTATTAAGTTTCATGTAAGCTCTAAAGTAATATCCTCGCGTATTAATTGGATATTTGATCAAGGAAAAAATAATATAATATTTATAGACGCTTCTGGGAGAAAAATTTTTAGAATCATAAGTACAAAAAATAGTTTTGGTATTCACTCAGAGCTCGAAGGAGTAGACGAAGCAACTCTCAAAGTATTAGAAAGAAATAAAGAAATAAATTTTTTAATAAAAAACTTTCCTAAAATTATCAATAAAGACTATGACCAATTAATAGATTTTAAGCTTGATGCAAGTAATAATTTAATATTTGCAAAAAATAAAAACTTTGAAGTTCATTATAAAGAATACAAGAATTATGACGATTATTCATTTTCAAATAATATTTTTATAAAATATAAAAAAGTTAAATTACAATTAATTACAAAAAAATTTAAGAAAAAATAAATTATGAACAAATTAAAGTGCCCAGCTAAATTAAATTTATTTTTAAAAATTACAGGTGAACGTATCGATGGTTACCACGATCTACAGACTTACTTTCAAGCAGTAGATTTATGCGACTACTTGAATTTATATCATAGAGAGGATGACCTAGTGTTATACTCTGATAATTATAAGCAAGATCTTTCAAATAATAATTCGTGCGTAAAAGCTGCTGAGCTTGTAAAAAACTATACTGGTATTGAAAATGGCATTGAAATTCAATTAGAAAAAAATATACCAGTTGGCGCAGGACTTGGAGGAGGAAGTTCTAATGCCGCATCGACTATTTTGGGTTTAAATAATCTTTGGGATTTGAAATTATCTGAAGCTGAAATGCTTAATATAGGGAGACAAATCGGAGCAGATGTTCCTTTCTTTGTAAAACAAGCCTCTTGTTTCGCAGAGGGTATTGGAGATGAATTAATTGATGTTGACCAGCCGCAAAGGTATTTTGTTATTATTGACACAGAGGAAATTGTTCAAACAAAGGAAATTTATCAATTAATAAGCTCAACAGATTCGTTTGATAGTAAAATTAATGATATTAAAAATATAGATTGTATCGGTTATAATTTCTTTGAAAAAATTGTATGTAAAAAATATCCAAAAATTCAAGAGATCTTAGAAATTTTAAGAAAGTATCAAAATGGCGTGCTTACGGGAACAGGGGGGAGTGTTTACTCCTATTTTGAAAGTATAGATGATGCAAAGTTAATTTTTCAAAAATTACCTGATACATTAAAAAAGTACTTAGCTAAAGGTTTAAAAAGTTATACAATTTACGATTAAATATTGGGCCGTCGCCAAGTTGGTCTAAGGCACGGGGTTTTGATCCCCGCATTCGTAGGTTCGAATCCTACCGGCCCAGCCAGTATTAGTGAGATATTATTTTTTACTTTTCTTTTAACTTTTTTGTATTATTATTACACTACATAAAACAATCTAAGGTCTGAAATGTCAGATTTTGATCGACTTAAAATTTTTACCGGAAATTCAAATATTGAATTAGCGGAAAAAATTGCCAAAAAAATTGGTATCCCCATAGGAAAGTCAGTAGTTGGGAGATTTAGCGATGGAGAAATTGAAGTTGAACTTCACGAAAACGTCAGAGGAAAAGATGTTTTTGTAATTCAGTCTACAAGTTTTCCAACAAACGACAATTTAATGGAACTCCTATTTCTCGTTGACTCTTTAAAAAGATCATCAGCTGCAAGAATCACTGCTGTCATTCCATATTTTGGTTACTCTAGACAAGACAGAAGAGCAAGGTCAATGCGTGTACCCATTTCTGCAAAAGTTGTAGCAAATTTAGTTAGCTCGGTAGGAACTGGAAGAGTTTTAACGATTGATCTTCACTCTGATCAGGAGCAAGGTTTTTTTGATATACCAGTTGACAATATATATGCTTCACCGATTTTGGTATCAGATATTTGGAAGAAAAAAATTAATAACCTTACTATTGTATCACCCGAT
>MDTC01061441.1_pt1 | contig 15160 bp, 15 predicted proteins | sample 811181 | NCBI WGS metagenome assembly MDTC01 (sample SAMN05326644, study PRJNA326480) | marine metagenome | isolation source: seawater | place: Pacific Ocean: North | collected 2011 | reverse complement strand
TTCGTTGTCGTTTAAAAGGTCAACCTGACGATTAGTTGGAAACAATCTTGTTGGAAGAATACCGTCAAAGCTTTCATCTAGTTCAACACCAATTCTACTCTCAAAAAGGAATCTAGTGTCATCGTCTATATTACCCAGTCGGACGGCATTTAGGCATTTTTGAAATTCCACATCATCTTGTCTCATTATCTCGGTCAGCTCTACCGTGTTATCTCCAACTACGGCATTCCAAGAATTTGCTAAAAAGCAAAATTCACCTTCTACATTTGGGAGCTGTAAGAAATCACCACAAAGAATGATTTGGATGCCTCCGAATGGCTCCGTGCTCTGTCTAACACATCTTGCTATCTCTTCAAGCTTGTCAAATACTTCTGCAGATAACATCGATATCTCGTCGATTATTAAAACATCTACACTCCGCCACTTTTCTTTGAGCCTACGTTCCTTCAGAATATGAGTTATCAATCGTTGTACATCAGCTGATCCTGTACCTATGCCCGCGAAAGAATGTATTGTTCTACCTTTGATCTTAATAGCAGATATCCCAGTTGTCGAAGTTATGAATACTCGCTTACTTCGTGGACGCTTCTTTACGAAAGAATTTATGATTTCGCTTTTGCCAGTACCTGCTGGCCCTGTAAGAAAAATATTCTCTCCTTTTAACATCATCGATAACGCATTCTTCTGGCCTTTCGATAAATTCATATTTGATTTTCAATGTAGTTAATGAACAACTTAAAATCAGTTTTTGTATTTCAACATTTCCTACAGTTATTATAAAAATGGCACAGCAAATACAGATGGATGATGAATCTAGAAAAAGAAGGCTATTGCTAATACAAGGATTTCAGCTCGTTATCATCTATTCGCTATCCATAACTGTTGGTATAGCTGTAAATGAAGCTATTAAAACGGGATTTAACAGTTTTCCTGGTTCCGATAATATAATTAACAAGGCTACATATGCAATTCTGCTATCAGCAATAGTCATTGCTTTATCATATCTAATCAATAGACAACAGATGGAGATGTCAGATACATACACCCTTAAAGATATTGCTGCTGGAAAAGCTTGGCATGGAATAGCATAATAATTTGCTTCAAAACCCGACTTAAAACATGTAGCATGATTTCGATAAATGAAGATTGACTTCGTCGCGGAGGTACCAAAAGGTACGAAACTTAAATATGAACTTGATGATGGTGTGATGCGCCTTGATCGGGTAATCAATACTCCCCTTACGTATCCGGAAACATACGGATACATAACAAATACTTTGGCTGGAGATGGTGATCCTTTAGATGCTTTGCTACTAGGAAATCATGATATATTACCTGGTACTCATGTGTACGCTAGACCAGTCGGGGTTTTAGATATGAAAGATGAACATGGCCAAGATGAAAAAATTCTTCTTGTACCTGATAATTCTGTAGACAAGACATATGCATCAATCTCGGAATTAGAAGATTTGGATTCGGCATCCATACTACTAATTAGAATATTCTTTGAAAACTATAAGAATAACGAAAAGGACAAGTGGTCAGTTGTAAATGGTATCCTAGGACGTGAAGAGGCAGAAAAACTGATTCAAAGATCACTTGTATCGCGAATGTAACCATATTTACCGAACTCCAGGTTGTTCTTTACTAACTTGTCATAGATTTATATATTTTGGTGGTTATAGTAAATATGCCACCAGCAGCACTACGCCCTCAAAAAGAATATGGGCTACGTATAGGCACACATGAAGGCACAAAAAGTATATTTCTGTTGGATCTTCAAACAGACGAAGCATTATGTGTCGTAATCAAAGGAGATATTGCTCCGAATAAGCGATCGATTACCACAGCGGAAGGAGAGTTTAGTATTGAAGACATTGAGATTATAGAGCTTGATGGCACCTGTTGTCTATCTACATCTGATGAGAAGATTATTCATACCTTCGACCAAGTTGGGGGATCACAGATATTAGAATTCTTAGGCATGAATTCGGTAGATATTGAGATCGGCTTCGTTGAGCTCTTGGAAAAACCATGCATCTCATGTTCCTGTAATCGTAAGACTGTACCACCGTCCGGAAACACTAAGGCTGTAAAACTAAATCTCAGACCTGGTGTTACTTATTTCAAGAAATCCAATAAGGAGCCTTACTTCTCTTTCGATGATGTAATACATTTTCCGGTTAAAAATTGTATTTTAGAGAAACGTGACGGAACTATATTTATGATGGGGGAATCAGAAGCCTCCCCCTACGTATTGTTCACGGTAGGAACAGTCGATGAGGATGGTCTTAATTTGTAGGAATGATGTATATCATCCACCCTGAGTGTCCGAATCTCTCTTCAGGCCAAAAATAAACTCTCCTTTCCCTAGTATGGGGGTCTGATATATGTAACATATTTTCATTATAGCCAATTATTAGGTAGGACATCGTGCCGTCATCGATCAACACAGGAACATTAGATTTCTTGAAATGCTTATTAATAATATCTAGAATCTCAACAGTGGCATAAGTAGAATACTTGTAGATATTTTTGTTAGTCGTCATTATTCCGGGTAGTCTTCCATTGTAACCTATGCTCATAAAGTTCTCTCCAACTATACCCCACTTCTTTTCGATGTAGTTACATGCATCTATAGGTTCTATCCAACGCTCTACTAGAGGCAGGGCCTCAAAATCAGTGCCTTTAATTTCACTTATCATTTCATATATGCTAGGAACAGTTATAGCTGGATTAGTTAGAGAAAGACACGATAGTATAGATTGAACATTTCGGTATACACAACCGAACCCACTGTCATTATATCCTTCATCACCATACTGGTAAAGAGTGAACTCTGCCATATCTTTTGATCATAAAAAGAATATTTTCTATATATCAATTTTCAGAATCGAAGGACTCAGGATGGAAAATATCGGTAGTCTTAAATAAAATAAGAGCAAAGGTAAAGTTGAAGCCACGAGACATAGTTATTCTCATCATCGGGATCTTAGTGGTGATATCCTTAATCATATCCATTGTTTCTCTCTCTCAAAAAGAGAAACTAGAGATTAACCCAACCTCAGACGAAGTCCTAACAGTCGATAATAAGTCTATCCCCGATCTAGTCACTAAAGAGATTAAGATTGAGCCAACGATTAAGGACATGATTAATCTTGCGCTTCCAATAGGGTCTATTATTGCTTGGGGTAGCGGAACTCTTACAATACCAACAGGCTGGCACCCGTGTGATGGAAATACCTATGCCGGTATCAGAACGCCCAACCTCCAAAGTAAATTTATTTATGGTACTTCTACCCAAAGCGAAATAGGCTCAAGCGGTGGTAAATCTACAGTAACCCTGGCAGCTGCCAATATTCCGCCACATGCCCATCACGTCCCGGTCTGGGTTGGAACAGGAAATTCACGCGGTATTTCAGGATTAAGATGATCAGCATCTTAATCCTGCGGAGGTAGAGTATACTGATTCAGACATATACACCGGTTCTCCACCCACGATCTCAAAGGTTAAGGGGGTAACTCCTTTCGACATAACACCTCCATACGTAAAGCTTATGTACATCTGCAAATGCGAGAACATTCAGTGAGCCAGAAATCCCGATTTCAATACTCGAACAGAAAACCGGGTGTTTTCTGTTCTCAGCCTATGAAAAAGTCCAATTCAGTTGCATCAGTATACCTCTTTTTCGAAAACTAAACTCTTTCTTGCACCTATAAAATTATGAGTGACGACCGACGTAAACGTATAGTTTTTGCACCGATTGCGGGCATAGTAGAAGCTTGTGTAATGCAACCATTTGATACGATCAAAGTGTTGAAGCAGTCAAATCAATACCCTGGATTTAGAAACTTACTTAGAGCAAAAGGCGTTACTCATCTCTATAAAGGATTGACCCCATTCATGGGGCAGATGTTTGTGAAATATGGCATCCGATTTTCATCCTTCGAGACACTGCGCGGCAATAAAGATAGTTTCTCGAGGAATTTTATGGCGGGAGTAGGGGCAGGCGTACTTGAGAGTGTATTTATAACACCGTTTGAGCTAGTTAAAACTACGTTACAAACTAGAGACTCGTTATCTGATCCATTACGTGCAACGAAACGTGTTATAGGGAACAATGGTCTAATTGGACTCTACAGGGGATTCAGTTTCACCTGTTTCCGTCAAGGAATTAATCAAGGAAGTAACTTCACTACTTACATGATGATCAGAAACAAAATCATCGAGCCTGGCGAAAGACCGAGCGTACTAAAGGTGTTCGGCGCAGGATTGTTGAGCGGGTCAATAGGTCCGATGCTGAATAATCCATTCGATGTCTTGAAGACTCGGTACATGAATCCTAAATATAAAGACTATAATAACGTTGCTCTGGTCTTACGCGAAATCATACAAAAGGAAGGAGTCGCAACTCTTTGGAAAGGTATAGGAATACGTATATTTAGAGTCGCCGGTGGACAAGCCGTAACATTCTCAGTTATTGAGCAATTAACTTACTTGACGTCAGATATTTCATTTTGATTCATGCTACCGTAAGTATCCACGCTTACCTAGCTCATTAACTAAATACGATGCTATGTCTTTAGTCTTAATGGTATAGGGAACTTCTATCAGTGTAATACCATTGTCCTGACAAATTCTACGCTTGATTTCATCTCTATATTGTTGATTTCTAAAGGCTTCATGACTACTGTGAAAATATGGAACATACTTGTAGTGCTGCTGGCCATTATACTCCACAGCCAAACGTAACTCGTCATTATAGCAATCTAACTCGAGATTGTTACCTCCTCTAGTCACAGGATTCTGTAAAAAGTTCGGACGCACCGAAGGAAACGGCTTGGAAAAAAGATGTTGTAGCACTCTCCTACATTCTATCTCCCCAGAGCTCTGTTTCTTTGTGGATTCTGTGTGGGGCTTGTGTTTTAGTGTAAACATATCGGGCTCGTAGTAATATGATCTAGACCAAGATCCTTGTTTCCCTTTTACCTTGCAGTATAATCCGAACCCTAATATAAACGCAATGACTGTAGCAAAGCATATTTCAAAATAATAATTTTTGAACTTGCGTACTATACTCTTCATCTTTGGTATTCTAGATTTTATTCTCTTTTCGATTTAAACTTGGTACGATTTCACATATCACTAATACTTCCATTTATATCTGTAATAAGATCACTTACACGTAGCTTTATCACTATTGGACTGTAAGGACTCAGCTTCTACATTCTTCGAATATATCCAACATCTTCTATAGATACCTCCCAATACTAAACCAGATACAACTATTCCACACATCAATAAGATAAACGTATGCATACATTATTACCAAGTAAGCTTCCCTCTAAATTATATTGTTAATATAAAAATGAAGAATGCTAAGGATTATCTTGAATACATGTTTGATTCTCGGGCTCGAGACCGACAAGATATATATAAAGTAGTCTGTGCTACAGAAAAGGATTCTAGTAACGATTTTAGTGGAACAGTAAAGCTTAGAGAGTTTCTAATGTTGTACCTGGAAGGATTTGTTCCATTTAATCTGTTTTTCGATAAAGATGGAAGTCCTAAAACAAAGAATGAGCTATGTATTTCCCTTACAGGTCTACGTCGTGCATCACTTAAAAAGACCCTTAATGAAACTGGTTCTTCTATATGGAAAGTTGCTTTCGGTACTTCTCTCGGATTCTTTAAGGATACCATTCTGCTTGGAAGTGCAAGCAAAATATTAGGTGGTCCAACGTCGATGACTAATATCGGTACTGTGACATTACCGCTAGCTTTGTTAGTTGGAGCTTTGTCAGCAGTCGTTACAACTGGTGTATTAGGAGTTAGAGGTTCCTACCGTAGAATAATATCTCATGCCAAAAAGGCGATGTCTAAAGCACAAAAGAACTTAGATAAGTTGGAAGAGCAGATAGATATACAAAAACCCACTCATGATTTTAAGGCCGCAGGTTTGACTACCATAGAAGAGGTTCGGGTCAGTATGTCTAAGAGTCCTAAATATTCTATCTTTATTCTTGTTAGGCCAGATGGAAACCTACGCACTAGTATCACAGAAGTAGAAAAAGCATATGGAGTATACGTCGAAAGTTTGATATGAGACAAATCTATTATATTAATTTGATATTTGTATTTCAAAAAAATTATCTATACACTTAACTAAACGAATGAGCCGGTACGAGCGAAATAATCCTGATTTTAATGAAGGATACGACCAAAATAATATGGGCGCCAGTAGCAACAGATCTAGAATGGGATACTCGGATCAGGATGCAGGAGAAATGCAACCCCGAGGAAACGGTAATAGAAAATACTCGAATCAGGATGCAGGAGAAATGCAACCCCGAGGAAACGGTAACAGAAACCAGCGTGGTTATGGAAACCAGCGATCCGATGATTATCAACAGCGCTCTGATAGGAATAATGGAGGAAGATCTGGTTCGGATGACAAAAGAGGCGAACAATATGGTGATCATGATGGTGGTAATCAAGACGGTGATCACGATGGTGATCATAGTGATCATGGTGATAAGAAACACGGTACATCCGGTGGTCACAAAGCTGTAAACATCATTCTTATTATCATAATTATTCTACTAGTAGTCGCAATTGTCTTCTGTATCCTATATCTAACAAATGCTTGGAAACCTTCTTTCATGAAGACCATCTTTGGAGACAATGAGAAATTTACTCATAAACCCAAAGCTTCTAGCTGTGCAACCGGTGTATGCGGGTACGGTGATAAACTCACCGACGATGAAAAAGAAAAAAGGAAAAGAAAGAGGAGAAGCCGTAAGATTAAGGAGTAAGTATTCCTGACCATAAACTAATTTTCTCACGTGCAGATTTTTTACCAAGCGTGTAAAAAATCATAAAAAAACTAGTTTCTATGCCTCCTAAATAATCCAACCGAACACATATGATCTGGTATTCGGTCTAGAGGGCTAATTTTAGGTAGAGTATCAAGAGGTTGAAGAGAGACATCATTCGGAACAGACTTAGATTTTCTCGAGTACGAATAATCGCATCCCATAGATACCAGCAACAGATCCCTGAGACGAGTAAGAGATTTAATTGCTTTTCGAGGGGATGATGGTGTCGAAGGTTTAATTATTGTTTTCTGTTGATAATCTGTAGTAACGACAATCTCATCTTTTACTGAAGGTATTTCCTTATCTATTTTGTCCATACACGAAGTAATATTTTGTTTACACGTCTGAATACGTGCTAAGGTATCATGACTTTGGATATCTTCACGCCGTTTTTCAGATTCTGTTAAGCATACATCTCTAGTGACACATAGAGCCGAAATACTCTTTCTATTCATTGCTTCTAAAACAGGGTCTTTGTACGGATCTTTTTGACTTGAGCTACTCTTTCTGTTTACTACTTCTGGAACAGGGTCTTTATATGATGCATGTTGAACACATGCTTCAGGTTTATGAATCTTTTTAGCCTTGTTAACCTTAACCCAGCCTGAATTCTCTCTCCATTGCATGACAGTTATAACCTTTTGTTGTTTGATAAGATCAATCAGCTTGTCGGTTTGAACCCAACCCATGTCTTGAACCCAGACCAAAGACTGTTTGGGACGTGTCCCAATATTCTTCGTTCGCTGAAGACTCTTATTATGTTGTTTGTCACCACTGGCACGATCAATATTTGCCGATTGAAATGAAAAATGCTCTAATGTACTGGTCTTGTTGGTATCTTTTGTTATATTAGTACTTCTTGGAGGTTCATCCGGTATCCGCTGTTCAGTATTATTACTCGAGTTAGTATTGCATTCCACATTTGCATTGTAGGATTCATGTTGTACTACTTTCTCGATTCTCGATTTGGGTTTCGATACACTACCGAAGGATGTTTCGTCAGATATAGAATTCTTTCTGCGGCTGCATATAGCCTTGTGTAGTCGGGCTCGAATGGCCTTGCGTTTAGTTTGCCTCTCCATTTTTCTTATGTCCTCTTTTGCACAGGAGACTGCTTGAGGAGTATCTTTTACACTTGATTCTCTTCTGTATAATCGATTTCGTGGCATCCTTTTATTTATAACTAGCAAGCAATCTGAGACAAATTTAAAACAAACTTAGGAGAATATTCTATTTACAAGTAAAAAGCATGGTAAGAGAGAATCGTAGAAATAATCCTGCACTTGTTCACTATACGCTTTTTAATGGAAAATCAGCGTATATCAGCGTAGAAATATTTGAAAAAGATTTACATAGGCTTGCACAATCATCGGGTAAATCTGTTATAGATGCATATACCTTGAAATCAAACTTTTTTTGTACCGTTCCTTCTAGGAAGATAGCTGCCACTCTCGATAAGATTGATAACTCTAGCTCTGTCATGCTGAAAAGTAGCTTAGAACAGAGTGCAGACCACTCTTTAGAACTAGCAGTAGGAACAGATACTTCTAATAATGATGATTTTCCTAAAGTGTTAGAAAATTTTATGCACAGCATTGTACATCGACATCCTCGTCTCAATTCAAAGGGGTGGTTATCTACCTCTGTAGATGTGGCAGTGCAGTCAGTTCTATCGTCTATGTTTGAGGTGGGAATGCTAAGTAACAATGACAAAATCGGAATAATGACTCCAACCAGACCATCTCTATTGACACTACCAGATGTATATGGTCTAATACCAGTATATATCAACGAGGATGAACTGGATATAGAGGATCCAACGTATGACCACTCAATACTCGATGAGAATGGAATTAAAGTTATGATCTTAGAAAATCCAAATAGCTTTACTGGAGAGTTGCTCGACGATCCTACACTTTTTCTTAACCTTGTTGAAAATAATCTCGATATACTCTTCATCGTAATATCCACTTTGGCCCCATTCATAACAAAAGATCACAAGGACTTTGGAATATTGCCATCAGAAAGAGTTGTAAGCATCTTCTCGATGAGTGACTATCTTGGAACACCCGGACTTAATACGAGCTTGATTACGATGACTGCTGACAATCACATCGCCGATCGTAGAATGTCGTCCAACTGCAGTTCAGACCACTGTCCACCTGTACTAGGATTCTTATCGAGAGTACGTAAAGATGCTGAATCAAGATGTGATAGAGTATCTACAATTCAGAAGCTAATTACAACCATTGGAGCTGAATACAGTCTTAATGATCAGTCATATGTCGAGGCAGCAAGATCAATGCTCTTTGCTCGGAACGAAGTATTCCGCGAGGCATTGCACGGAGTGCCACGGCCTGTTAAAGATTCTCATTCATGCTATGTATCAACTTTTAATGCATTAGAGCTAGCATATGAACTTACTAATGATCGTAGCCAACAAGCTCGATTAAAACAGAGTGGAAACTCAGGCTCACTTGAATTCTCACGCGTCATTGCTCAGAAATATGGTATACTGATTGCGCCAGGCCCGGTATTTGGAGGAAATATCTGGGATTTTAGAATAGTTCTTGCAAACGTTGACGATGATGAACTAACTAGGATAGCAGAAGCTGTAGAGGAGACGATTAGAAATTGGACTGTTACCACACGCGTTAAGTCACGGAGGAGACAACGCAATAGAATATTAGTTTAGATTTTCAGGCTAATATGAAATAATGAGAATAAAGGGATATTTTCGCAGCAAAGAACTATTACAATCTGTACGTCTTACAAGTCTGCTCTCGATCATAATCACTGCACTGCTCTTAATCCTAATTTTCACGATTTTGTTACCTTTTAGGATAGATAAGAATTCAAAACAAGAACACTACAATACCAACTCTAATAGTTATGCATTACTAATCACGATGTACTGTACCGAAGAAAGAAAGGCTATGTATTTGGATATCCTAACTTATATAAGAGATGATATAGGATGGCCTTTAAAAGATCTCTACATTGTCGATTCTGCAAACAATGGCGTACCTCATACTTTTGTAGCAAAAGAAAACCAAATACTATATGACCAAGACTTGGTAGACTTAAATCTGTCTGGGCCGTCTCCGACCATTTACGAACAGTTCGCTCTAAGTAGAGTTACAGAAAAACTTTGGGATAAATTTGCACAATACGACTATATAATCAAGATGACAGGCAAGTATAAACCTAAGAATCTTCTGAGTATTCTGAGAAGGCAGTTAATACAAGAAGATTGTATTTTATCATTCTACTCAGATAAGGCACGATTTCGTGAGGGTCAGATATACACTGAGATCGTAGGTTTCAGGTCAGATATATTTAGAGAATGGGTCTCGTGGATACAGAATAATATGTTACAGTCATCACTCGAGATGAAAACAGATATATTTACGAGAAGAAGGAAATTAGTTCCCCACATCCTTCCAAGAATCAAGAATGAAGCAGACTATGAACGCAGTGATCAATCTACTATTCTGTATATATGAGTCCTTCGGTCGACAAAAATTTCTGCATAAAATTCTATTATTTGTATTCTTCAATATAGTATGTCGTGTGACTATCCATATGGAATACAAATCAAGAACGAGCAATCTCTCGCTAAACTATACAAGTTGCTCGATATATCGTCTAGCTCCATCAATCATTACCGTATGATGGATGGAGCCAATGCCATAACTATAAAAACGCCTAGCTCGGGTTTATGTTTCTTTCAGATAATAGTCAGGGTTGGTCATAAACATGAAACATCGAAAGAATACGAGATTGCACACCTTCTCGAACATCTTAATGGTAGATTTACCTCGTCAACTTATCCTTCTGGTTCGGCAAATTTGGCGTTGATTAGTGACTTAGGCGCAACAATGAATGCTAGCGTAGACGATAATTTGTCGGAATATCATATTGCTGGAGGATCATCACGTTACGAACTGCTTTGGGATCTGATCTTTCAGTCTTATGTAGACTATACACCTGATATAGATCCTGATACACTTCAGAACGAAAAGAACGCTGTTAGAGAAGAGTTAGCTGCCTTAAAGTCAAGTCCTTGGATCAACTTCGAAGAGTCTATATCAGAGGCACTGTACCCAAATACGCGCCTTGCTGTGACAGTACAACAAAGACTCGATAACTTGCCTAATATAACGAACAAACAACTATCACAGTTTAGAAAAGAATATTATACTTCAGATAGAACAACCTTTATCATTGCAGGGGACATAAGCAAGTCTTCGATGAAGACAATGCTTACTCAAATAAAGGAACATTGTGATAAGTCTGTTAGGAATAAATGCAAAAATCTGTATCTTACACCGATTAAAAGTCAGAATATAATTACTTCTCAGAAGATACTGTTCTCACCCAGCAGAAATGCTGGGAACTATAGGGTAAGCATCATATTTAAAAATAAAGTGGGTGCGTTTACACCAAGAGCTATAGAACTTGATATATTATCTGACATTCTTACTGGTGGTATGGCGGGAACACTGTTTACAGAACTACGTACAAAACGTGGTATAGTATACGGCGTTAGCTCATACTCCTATACTGATGCAGTAGACCCCAAGTATAGCAACTTTGCTATTGAAACTCATGTTTCAGAGTCAAATGTGTTAGAAGCTGTCACAGCGATTCTCCAAATCTTAGAAACCTCGAAGAAAGATATTCTGTATTACAGGTGTGCATTACCACGGACCATAAACAATATAGAGACTTCGCTTAAGACCTCAGCAGCACAAGCAACTCCGGAGATGTACGCAGGTCAATACGCAAATGAAATACCGTGGGGAGGATGTGTTGTAATGTTTCGAGAGAGACTAAAACGATTAGACAACTCGCTTCACGAAGCCAAACTTATTAATGCCTCACAAGATACATTTCAAAAAGATTGTATGCTTATCGGTATAAGTGGACCGAAGGATGTTAGCGAAAAGATAATGAAGTTAATCTATGGTGATAAGTGTCCACTGTCTTAGAATTATACCAAAGTTTGTTTGTTTCTTCGCTAATACAAATGAGTAGATATCAGGTACCCAAACCGATAGCCATTAAAGCTAGGTTATTAGAAGCTGCAATGGTCTTGGGACGAGGTGAGAATTTGTCAGCTGGCATGACTAATGCACAGAAATATCTCGATAGATCTGAGGCTAACACATATTCTACCAAAAAATGGAGAGTTGATAGAGAGATAACTGCCTTGGGTGGAAAAAGGCTGTTGGTCACAGTAAATAAGTCCAAGCATGAGGTGGCGATTAATATTGCTGGCACGAAACTATCTTATGATACCCACGGCATTGATGATGTCGCGCTCGATGTACAGATGATAAACGGCAGAGAAGTTACATCACACCCGCAAATAATGGAGGGTCTACGGGTTATCAGGGCCGTAAAACGTAAGTATCAGGGATATTTGATTGAACTTAACGGGTTTAGTCTGGGTGGAGCTAAAGCCATCTATCTAGGAAACGTCGAAGGCATTCCATCCTATACATTTAATCCTCACACAATATCGAAATGGCTTTTAGATAGTAAACCCTTTCCTGGGGTTAGACACAATATATACAGAACTAGCCATGATTTTCCGAGTAGAGGTGGTTATGTTTTAATGAACCAGTATCCAAGCAACTATAATGTACATACATATAGTCATCTTCGAATGAACGACACTCCCTCCGACAAATGGGATTTACACAACATATATGAAGGTCTTGAGAAACCACACAGATTAAATAACTTCTACCTTTACAAGTCGCGAGTGGGATCACGAAAGTATACAAGAGGAGGAGTAGAGGTGCTACCAACTTTCCAGAAAAACAAACTGAACAGAAGTACCAAGAGAAGACCTAAGAATTCACGTCGTAGGTCTCGCACAAATTTGAAATATTATTAGGTTTCATCGTTATAGTTAAAAATGTCGGTAGTAGTCAAAAAAATCTCTATTGTAGTTATTGTCCTTGGAGTAATTATCATGGCTGTAGGTGTAGCAATCTTGATCCTTTACCGGAAGCGTGGGACAGTCATACTCGAGTTCAGTAGCGTCTGCGATAATGATGAAGATAAGAAGTGCGACGTAAAAGTAATTCAAAACGACGTAACTAAACAAACCAGAAGTGTAAGTTTCTTTGTATGGGGAGTCGAACAAATGGGTGCGACATATAAGGTCCATAATGATGTTAATCCGCTTTGTGAAGACTCGCCACCCGCTGGAAGGGCGAGGATAGCTCAGCTTGACCCAACTTTAAATTCAGAAGGCTACACGTGTCAGACTATTCAAGTACAAAGAAAGAATTGGTATCCGCAGATATTGTCATACGGTCAACAACAACTGATTACCTTAGCACCACATGATTCTACCAGCATACTTCAGCAATCAGGTTTATCATTTTCAGATGATAATGCTGTTACATCTACTCCTACTTCAAAAGATTATAAATCGAACAGTACCCAAGCTTTACTATCGACAAGTCTAGCACATAATAAGGGTGATAACATTAAATTTACAATTACAGGGTACGATGCCAAAACCAAACTCTGGTCAATAGATGAGAGCACTTGTACACATCTTGGACTAGACAAAAGTACGGGTTTATCGATAGAACCAGTTTGTAAGGACAAGAATCCTCTAGCAAGAATTTCGGTATCCGGAAATGGTAAAAAGTGGTACTTAACAGCAGGGTACTTTGAACCCTTACCTAACTTAACATCAAGTGGTTACTCAAGCATTGTATTCTGGTGTGAGAATTCATGTTCCGGTTCGGAAAAGTCAAAGTATTGTCAGTTTTGGCAAATCGTCGACTCCGCCTCAGTACCCGATTTCGATCTTTCTCAAGAGACTTTAACCACAGATACTGGTGCTTCCGTGGGTGCATCGAAATGGAAACAATGGCTATCCAATATACAAGGAGGTACTGGGCCTACATCCATATCAAATGTTGGAATGATTGACCTTACGGCAGAATATCTCATGCCTTACGCTGTCATAAATCCAAATTAAAATATTAGCAGACTTTAAAATGGCAAAAGAAACGAATCCGCACTCGGAGCTAAGAGTATGTTCAGTACCAGGAATATATCCTTGCGAAGGATGCGATGGCAGAGAGGATCCAACTTTTGGAACTACTATAGAGCCTGGAAATGGTGTATGTATTGGCAGTGACTGCGCGGATGTAAGTCTATGGGCGGATGCAGCAGACGCAAATGATGCCACACATAGAGTAATCGTACCTGGTGCAGGCAACAATGCTTTATCTGCTGGTGAAATTAGAGCATTCCTGCAGAACCCAGTACCTGAAAGTGCTCAAAGCGGCTGTATAGCAGGTGCAGTTCCGCTAGAACCAGAAAAAACGGAAGAACAGAAAGCTGCAGAAGCAGCAGAATTAGCTAGACTTACAGGTCGGTTGGCACAAGAAGGGGCTGAACAAAGGCAAAGAGCGGCAAGGCAATCCGAGGAAACAATGTTGCGAGCAATTCAAAATGATGAAGCATGGATGGACAACAGAACTGGTGACTACTACTTATCAGAAGAAGAAGCGGTTGAGGGGGCACTAAAAGCTATAGGAAGGGCAGATCCGAATTTATCTAGTGCAGAGGCAATGCAATTATTATCGATATTAGGACCAAGAGGAAGACAGATCGGTGTAATCCTCTCGACAACTTCTCAGCCGGTTTCTCATCAGTATTCGCATACAAGTAACGCAAAAACAAAGACTAAAACGAAACGAAAGACTAAATCAAGGGAGACCGAATTTGAAGTCATTGATCCTGAAGGAGATGCATTGATTGCTGTATATAAAACACGAAGAGGCGCTGAGAATCGAGCAGCGAGAAACTCCGAACGGGGACATTACGTTCGTGAAGTACCCATACGAGAAAGAGAGTCTAGATCTCAGAGCAGAAAAGCTACATCACCTAGATCTACAGAGTTTGTTGTATTTGATCCTGATTCGAACGAAACGATCGCCGTATACAAGACTCGTAGAGGTGCACAGAACCGCCTTATTAGAGAGGAATCTCAATACTCTATAAGAGAAATACCGACAGGGACGGTAAAAGTAAAGACGAAGAGTAAGTCTCGCACGAGAAAGGCGAAAACTAAGTCAAAAAGGAGGGCGAAAACTAAGTCAAGAAGAAGGAAGACTAAGTCAAGAAGGAAGACGAAAACTAAGTCAAGAAGGAAGACGAAAACTAAGTCAAGAAGGAAGACGAAAACTAAGTCAAGAAGGAAGACTAAGTCAAGAAGGAAGACGAAAACTAAGTCAAGAAG
>MDTC01190752.1_pt1 | contig 15163 bp, 10 predicted proteins | sample 811181 | NCBI WGS metagenome assembly MDTC01 (sample SAMN05326644, study PRJNA326480) | marine metagenome | isolation source: seawater | place: Pacific Ocean: North | collected 2011 | reverse complement strand
TTATTCACACATTGGCTACAACCTTAAACTCACTGATATGCAGTCTGCAGTTGGAGTATCCCAATTAAAAAAATTAAACACATTTATTGAAAAAAGAAGATTTAATTGGAAATATCTATACGATGGATTGAAAGATTTAGAAGATTATTTTTATTTACCAAAAGCAACAAAAAACTCAAATCCTAGTTGGTTTGGCTTTGCATTGACAGTAAAGGAGAATGCGGGATTTTCAAGATCTGAAATTATCAATTTTTTAGATGAAAGGTTAATAGCTAGCCGTTTTCTTTTTGGTGGAAATTTATTATGGCAACCCGCATATCAGAATGTTAAACACAGAGAAGTTGGTTCTTTACGAAATTCGGATACAGTTGCTTTATCGACATTCTGGTTAGGTGTATTTCCAGGCTTAGATACAAAAATGCTTGACTATATAATTGAATCTATACATGAATTCATTAAGCAGAAATAAATTAACTCAATTATTAATTTATTTAGTTGTTTTAATTTTATTTTTAAACTTTTTAGGAATGTATGTATCGAATTATTATTTCAACGATGGAGATTTTAGGAACTCATTTGGTTTTTTATTTAAACCTGATGATAGACCACCCGTTTCCCTTGATAGCAGCATAGGATTTCACTATTTTGGAGACATAAGTGAATTGGCATACTTGTCAAAACTAGATAATCCGTATACTAATGAAGATTTTCAACAGTCTTATCCACCGCTTTTGATACTATTTTTTAAGGCTTTTATTTTTTCCGGCAACCATGTTTTAGTTTTTAATATTTTTATTCATTTAATCTCTTTGACTCTCATCTTTGTTTCAGCTTTAAAAAAATCAAAAGATTTAGATTTTGTAATTAAATTTTTATTATTTTTTGTAATTTGTTCTAAATTTTATATATATTCACTAGATAGAGGAAATATTGAATTCTTTACCATTTCAATATTATTTTTTGTTTTGTTTTTTGATTTAAAATTGCCCCAAAAAATCCTTCTTTTATCCATTGCTATATCAATAAAACCGTCAATTTTAATTTTTATTCCTATTTTTGGCATTAAATTTTTATGCATATCTTTAATTACTACTTTACTTATTTATACAATATCTTTTGTATTACTAAAAGAGCCTATCTTAAATTCATTTACCAACATGTTTACTGCATTATCAAATACCAAATTTCCAACTTTACACAACTGGCAGCTTCTAGAACAAGACCTTTCAATTTGGGGTAAAGTTTACTGGTTTAGGCACGTAGATTATATTGTTGATTCGAATTTGGGCATATTTTTACAAGCACTTTACAACAACAGGTCAACAATCTTTTATATATTAGTCGTAATTATTTGGTCAATACTTCTTAGTAATAATAAAGGCAAACCTCTTGAACATAGAGTTGAATTGTGGATTTTCTTATCTCTAACAAGTATTCTACTTTTTTCATTTTCCGGCGTTTACAAGAGTGCAATTTTGATTATCCCACTTTTTATATTGATGAATAATAAAAATTTTATTCGTAATGAAAGTTTGTATATTTTTTTGATAGTAATGAATTTTCTACAAATCCCTATATTCAGACATATGTATAATTTTGATATATACAATGATCTATCAATCTGGTCCTTCTTTAGTTTTGTCTCTTCTTTGATTCTGTATTCAGTTATTATTAAAGATATAGTCTTTAAAGTGGGGAAAAAATGAATAGTACAGAACTGGAAATGGTAGAAATTCTAAAAAAAGGCAGAGAAAAATTTGGCTATGTCTCTGTAAAAGCAGAATTTGAAGCAGAAGGAACCCGAGTAGATGAGCTATTACGCCTGATTGAAATTTCACACAAAGCAGGGCTCCAACTTACTGTAAAAATAGGTGGTTGTGAAGCAAAAAGAGACTTGATGGAATCAAAACAATTCGGTGTAGATTACATAGTTGCTCCAATGGTTGAGACAGCTTATGCGTTATCAAAATATATACTCGCAAAAAACTCTGTATATTCAGAGGAAGAAAAAAAGTTTACAGACTTTTTGGTAAATTTAGAAACCGTTACAGCATATGAAAATAGAAATGAAATTGTAGAGATGGCAAAAGATAATATAGAGGGGCTAGTTTTTGGTAGGGTAGATTTTTCTGAAAGTCTAGGTGTTGGTCGCGATGGCATACATAGCGATGAAGTAACAGATAAAGTATTAGAAGTAGCATCTCTTTGTAAAAACAACAATTTAGATTTAGTAGTTGGTGGAGCCGTTTCCTCAGATTCTATTGGGGTACTAAAAAAAATAAACGATGCTCACTTAACTAGATTTGAAACAAGGAAAGTAGTATTCACATCAGAAATTATAGAAAGTAAATATTTAAAAGATGGCTTGGTAAACGCGGTTCACTTTGAATTGTTATGGCTTAAGAACAAAAAAGAATATTATTCTGTCATAGAAAAAGAAGACGATATGAGAATTAAAATGCTCAATGACAGGTGGAGTGTTTTAAAAGATTGACCTTTCTAACCAATTAGTTTTTATAATTAATTATCTCTTGCACTACCTGTTCATCCAAAAAAGGATACAAATCATATAGGGGAGCAGATTTCATACTTCCATCATGATAAAGTTTGGAAGATGCTTTAGGTTCGAACTCTTGATTTTTGTCCAGAACAACCTCACATATTATTGGTCCATTAAAATTAAAAACTTTATCCAATGTTTCATTTAACTTTAATGATTTGTTTACTTTAATGTAATCAATACCATAACCCTTTGCAATATGCGATAGTTTTGGAAAAAACAATCCACTATCTGGCCCACATCCTACGATATTTTCTGGAAAGTATTTAGATTGAGTTTGTCTTATAGAGTGGTAGCCTTCATTTGATAAGACAAATATCTTTATTGGCAGTTCGTGCATTTTGACAGTTGCTAGTTCTTGAATATTCATTTGTAAACTTCCATCACCTTCAATGCAAATAATTTGATTATTCTGATTTGCAAAACATGCACCTATTGAAGCTGGTAGTCCAAAACCCATTGATGCAGAACCAGAATTGCTAAAAAGTCTCTGGCCTTTTTTAATTATTGCACCTTGAAATGTGGAAACAACAGCTGTACCGTCTGAGGTAACTACCACAGATTTTTTATCTGTGAACCTAAATAATTGATTAACAAATAAATATGGATTGATTTTATTCGATTTACGAAATTTCTCTTGAAATACGGGAAATTTTTTGTTTAAACTTTTGCACCATGAGAGGTAACTTTTATGATTCTTATTTGAAATTTTATTAGAAAATTTATTCATAGTTTTTAAAAATATTTTTAAATCATAATTTAATTTAAGATCAATATTAAGAGTATTCTTATTTAGTTCCTCTTTATCAATATCTACCATTATTTTGTAAGAATTACTAGAGAAAGACTTATAATTGTAACCTATTTGTCGAATATTTAATCTTGAACCTAGTATCAGCAGTAAGTCACAATTTTCAGCAATAAAGTTCCCTGCCCTATCTCCAACAGTTCCTGGTCTTCCTGCATAATTTTTATGTTTATTATGAAGAAGATCGTGTGAATTCCATGCAGTAAGTACTGGAATGTTTGTACTCTCCACAAAATTTATAAATTCTTTATATGCTCCCGAAAGCCTTACCCCACCTCCAGCGATTATTGCTGGACGATCCGCATTATTTAAAAGTTTTAAAATTTCATTAACTTCTTTATTAGAAGGGTTTTTTAATTTGATTTCCTGAACTTGTTTTATTTTTATCTGATTAGATTTGTTATATTCCGCACCCTGTACATCAATAGGAACATCAATCCAAACAGGACCCTTTCTTCCAGAATTTGCAACTTTGATAGCGGTACTAAATACGCTATCAACTTGATTAGGGTCTTTTAAAAGGTAAGAAAATTTTGTTATTTTTTTTACCATGGACACAATATCATTTTCTTGATCACCAAGCTGTCTTAATTTGGAAGAGTTAGGGTTTAGGGTCTCTCTTTTTACTTGTCCAGAAACAACTATCATTGGCACTGAGTCCGTCCAAGCACCAAACACACCATTGATGGCATTTATTCCACCTGGTCCTGTAGTGACATTTACACATGCAACTTCATTGTTTACCCTTGCGTAACCTTCTGCAGCCATAGAACAGGATTGTTCATGATGCATGTTTATAACATCTAAAGCTTTATTTTTTGAAAGAGCATCATTTAAGTGCATAGAACCGCCTCCTGTAACCATGAAGACTTTTTTTATTCCGTTTTCGGATAAAATTTCCGCTATTCTGTCTGATACTCTTTGAATATTTTGCATTTACAATAAAGATTAGAAGAACTGTAATATATGTCAGGCATTAATAATCATAAATTTATAATCTTAAACAAAATTCATATTATATGTTTTAAAATTTGTAGGTGAGAAACATGAGTTTTGAAAAAAAAGCAATTTTTACTTGTTCTTATTTATCATTACTTATTTATGCATTGTTTTATTATTTAAAAACTAACTATGGGTTTTTTGAGCAATATTTTATATTTTTTATAGATGAACTTGATAGGTATGCAGATTTTTTAAAAATTATTTTTTCTTTTAATTTTATTTTTACATCTGAAGATTTAATCAATCTTAAAGTTCCAGAAATTTGGATTTATTATAATCCATACGGAATAAGAGAGGGAGTTTCTCAAACTTTGGTTATGACCCTGCCTCCACTGTCAATTATTTTGATAGTTTTTTCTGCTTACATTGTTAAACTAATTGGATTTCATTATACATTTTTTTATGCAGTATTAATATTTGCCTTATTTGCAGTATTTTTTAAACTTTTTTTTAATAAAATATTAGAAAACAAATATTTACTACTTGTTCTGTTTAGTTTTCCGACGCTTTTTTTAATAGATCGAGGCAATTTATTTGCGGCAGTTGCTGGATTATGTATTTTTTTTATTACTAGAAATTTTTTAGAAGACAAAGGCATATCAAATACAATGCTTCTATGTTTTATTATTGCTTGTTCAATTAGGCCCAACTACTTAATTTTTGGTTTAATGTTTTTATATCACAAAGATTACAAAATAAATATAAAAAATTTTATAAAAATTAGTAGCACATACCTGTTTTTGAATTTTATATTTTTACAATTGGCTTCTTTATTACTTCCAAATTACAATTTTTCAAATTTTATTACAATGCTTCGTGAATATGAAGATTCAGGTATATTTTTCAATCCGTGGAACTCTTCTTTACAAGGGGCCTTGTACAATATTTATAGATATCTATTTGAACTACAAATATATTCAGAAAATACTGATTTTTGGAATTTTATTGATAGAGTAGTCAACAGTCCTAAACTTATTTATTTAATAATATCTATTTTTGGATTATTCTTAGTTCACATATATATAAAGTCAATGCAACAACGTATTTCTAAAATCTCAGTTGCTGTATCGTTATTCTGCATTACAGCGATTACTTCAACACCATTTGCAGATTATCATCTAATTATTTTTGTATTTTTATTTTTTTTATTGGTGGATTTTAAGTATCAGATGAACTTAAAAAATTATAATATTACAATTCTCCTGGTACTTTTAATACTCTTGCCAAAACTCCATGCTTTTGCTCCAAATTTAAATTTCTCAAATCTCTTTAATTTATTATTGCTATTATTACTTTTTTCAATTCATTATTTTTCTAAAATAAGCAAATTTAAATAAGTACTTTGTCTTTAATTATTTTCATTAAGATTGTACTTGTTGTAATTGAAATTATTAAAGTTGAAGTTGTAATCATTTCAAGATAGCTTTTGAAATATAAAATGTCTGTTATTGATAACAAAACACCAAATAAAAAAATGTAACTTTTGGAGAGATTATTATCTTCATACAAAAAATTAAAGAATATTGGAATAAGCAAACAAAAACGGTATGCATATGACATTGGCATAAAAACGAAGAATAACAATGAAAATATCAATAAATAATCAGAATATTTAAAGTTGTTATTTTTCTTTTGGTAAACCATAACAAAAATAACTACAACTAATATGAAAGAAAATCTAAAATTATATTTGTTAAGATTCCAAAATCCCCACAAGTATTGATTGTCTCCAGAAAAATATCCAACTCTAAAAATTTCATGCAACTGTTTAAATAAAGAATCTAGTGAACCTGAATGAGCAGTATAACCAACAGGGCTACCGCTTCCAACATTTCTTACTCTTAAAAAGTTTAATACGTATTCCTTCAATTGTTTTATATTACCAAAATACAAAAAACCAAATAAATGAAACAAAGCAGTAGAAAAAAATAAGTAAGACAAGGGCGATCTAAACTTTAGTGTGCTGATTATTTGGTTTTTTATATTGTTATTAAACAAAAATATTATGCCAAAAAAAATGAAAATTAATTTTATAGAAGAAATAATTCCGAGAAGAAATGCAGCTCTCTTTATATTATTTTTCTTTAATTGGATTAATAGTTCACTAAATAAAATGATTAGTATTATATCAATATTTCCCCTATCAACAGCGTAGTGGACTGGAAATGATGTTAATAATAAGATGTAGACTGCAAAATTTACCAGTTGTGAATTTTCTAACGCTCTAAGAACATAAAAAATATACATAACAAATATGCATCCTATAGAAATTCTCACCCATAAATAAAAAAAATCAATCTGAAATAATATTGGCAAGCAGAAAACAGGATAAATATATTTTCCAACCTTACTTAAACTAATCTCATTAATTTCTAAACTTAGACGATTTAAAGAAAAAATTGATCCTATGAAAACAGTTAAAAGAAAGAGTGAATTTATTAATTTTGAGATTTTAAAAAATTCTACGAAACCGATAAATAAATCCATCAACACAATTGTTAAAGGGCCATATCCAATATGGGGAAAATCACCATATGGTGTTTTACGTTCTTTCGCACTTTCAACAAATTTAATTACCTGTGTAAAGTCTTCGAACCTCTCACTATTATCAACTTTTCCATATGTTTCCCATTGCTGTGGGAGATTACTATACCGAGATTCAAAGTTGTTTGAAAATTCTTTAACTTGGACAAAACCACAGCAAAATGTTCCTCCATCATCATTAGCGCCACTAGTTACAGAGATTAAATTAAAAAGGGATGTAAATGAAATAATGAAGACAAAAAAAATTTTTTTTAAATTAAAATTTTCATTTTTAAAAAAATTATAAAGAAATGCAAAAAGTAAAGAACTCAATAAAATTCCGATTATTGGCGGCTGAAATAAACAAGCATAAGCATTACAGCTGCCAAAACTAATAAAACTTAACTTAATTCTTTCTATTGTTATTCCATAAATTAACCAGACAAAATTAATAAAAGTAATTGTTGAAATAAATATTAATTTTTTATCTTTTTTAACAAAAAAATCAAAATTTAAGTCAGATAAAAAATTTATTAGTAAAAAAAATAGTATCCAAAAGATTAAAATAATCGTTAGATGATTATCGTTATAAGCTGGAAATCCATTAATATCTAGAAATCTATCTAACAATCTCACATATTGATCACTATTCTCAGACCGTGTAATAACCTTATCGTTTCCAAGCGTTGAAATTTTTGAAATTAAGTACACATAGCTTATTACTAAGAGAATTGTAAGAGCTTTGTTTTTTAAAACTTTTTGCATAGATTAAATAATAATATTAAAAACAAATATTATTTTCTTGCGAAAAAAATATCTGATATGTTTAAATAGGTTAATGAATATTAATAAACCTATACCTCTTGAGTCTGATCATGATTGGTGGTGGTATAGAGCTAAAAGAAACTTTTTAAAGTTATTAATCACAAGAAATCTTCAAAATAACGATTTAGACACAAAAAAAATTTTAGAAATTGGTCCTGGCCTAGGAAATAATTTAAATCTACTTAATAATTTTGGAAAAGTAGATATATTAGAAGTTGAAAACCAATTTATAGATTTTAATAATCTTTACAACAAGCAATATTTTGAAAATTGTTTTGTAGATTTTACTGAAATAAAGACAAAATATGATTTAATTATCTTTTTAGATGTCTTAGAACATATTGATGATACAAAAAATTTTCTTAAAAATGTTAAAAAGATTTTAGAGAAAAATGGATTAATTATTTTAAGTACACCAGCATATATGTCATTGTGGAGTGATCATGACATTGCATTAAAACATTTTAGAAGATACAACATCAAACTTTTATCAAGTCAATTATCACCACATTTTAAAATTAAAAACTTTTATGGAATGAATTATTTGCTATTACCAATTAGATACATTCAAATAAAATTATTTAAAAACCCAAATTCTGTAAAAGAAGGCGAGATCTTAAACAAGCTTCTGTATTACATTTCATTGTTAGAGTTTGTTATGTTAAAGCTTAAATTAAACTTTAAATTTGGTATTAGTCTTTTTACAGTGTGCGTTAATGAATAAATTTATTGCTGACTCAATTTCTCTTATAATTCCATCTAAAAATGATTCAAAAAACATAGTATATAATTTAGAAAATGTAGAAAATTTTTTAGATAAAAATTTTTTAGAATTTGAAATTTTAATTATTTCTAATGGATCTCTTTTACAAGACAGAGACGTTGTTGATAACCTTATTAAAGGCAAAAGAAATATAAAACATATAACAATTGAAGAATCTGGAAAAGGAGTTGCCGTAAAAACTGGTATAGAAAAAGCATCTTTTAATAACGTTTTATTCTCAGATGCAGATTTTTCTGTAGAAATAGATGAGATAGAAAATTTTTTTACTAATGGCAAATTAAATTCTGATTTAGTTATTGGATCAAGAAGAAGTAAAGACTCAAAAAATTTAAACTCTCCTATTAAGAGATTGCTGGCAGGTACTATGTTTATTTATATTGTTAATTTTGTTCTTGGTATCAAAGTTAAAGATTCACAATGTGGCTTTAAAGCATTTCACAAAAAAATATATTTAGAAAACCCGTTTTATGAAAAGGGATTTATTTTTGATGTAGAAATGATTTTTATTGCTAAGTATTTAGGTTTAAAAATTTCAGAAGTGCCAGTGACATATGTTCATCAAAATGAAAGTTCTGTAAATCTTTTTCGAGATACTTTTAAGATGGCATTGGGACTTATTAGGATATTTTTCAGATACAGGCTAGGTTAAGCGACTATAAGTATTACCTTTTGAATAATTTAATATTTTCAAACAACAATTAACAAGTATGCAAGAAGTTGTTAGTGCTAGTGCTCTTCTAGGATATCCATCAAAAATATCATAAATTAAGTATGGGGAAAATGAAAAAATTATAATTATCAAGTTATAAATCATAAATTTATATTTGAAACAAAGCATTATTGTAGTTAAGAAAATTAATAAATTTATGATTAAAAAACCACGCCCAACATAATTTAAACTCAATGAATCAAATGGAATAAAAAATATGCCAAAAATTTTTGAGGTACTCATTTTTGACAAACTTTGTTCGATCGGAATGCTTCCGTCCTTGGATAAAAAATCAAAATAACCAAGTTCATTTCCAGTAGAACTAAATAATAAAAATTCATTACCAAAATATAGGTTATGTATCAATGGCAAAAACAAACCCACTATTGGCAGTAAACTTTTTTTATTTTTTATACCGAAGTTTTTGTAAATAAGAAATGCAAATACTGATAAATACAAAATCGACTCGGGTCTAATTAAGATTAATGAAATTAACAAAAATGTAACAGAGGCATTAATTTTTCGTTTTGTTCTTATAGCGTCAACCAAAAATAATAAAATCAAAATAAAAAATGGCTCACTCCATCCGTATAATAATAAATTTAAGAATCCACTACTAAAGAACATATTGAAAACAAAAAACAAAACAACAAATGAGATTAAATTATCAGGAGTAGGAATATTTCTACTTAGTAAAAAAATTATGAAGTACAAGTAAATTAAACAAACAAAATACCACCTTGATCCATATAAAATATTTAGTGCATGTAAAATATAACGAAATAGCGGAGGTTCGTAGAAAACATTATCACCACCTCTAAAATAGTTCGAAAAACTAATTATCTCATTCATTCCTAAAGAGTGTGCTTGATGATGTTGAGGAACAGTACCTGGAATTCTTGGCATAGAATAAAATGACTCATCAAATAATTTCAATATTTGAAAAGGTGAAATAATTAACATAGTCCTGAATAAAAAATTTTTATTGAAGTATCTAAAAATTACTAATACTGAAGAGATAATAACTGAAATTATTGTTTGAGAATTTATTAAAACATATATAAATAAATTAAAGGTCAGTAAAAATAGTACATATAATAATTCTTTCTTTTTTGAAAATTTAATAAAATTAAGATAAATCACCTTAGTTAAGAAAATTATCGTAATAAATACATATAAAATATACTCAATATGCGAATCATTTTCATTAATTTTTAAAGTTGCAAAGTGCTGTTTTTCAATTGTATTGAATGCTGAAGTTTCTTGAAGTATGAACTTTTGTTTTTCTGGATGGTTATATTCATACAAAAATTTGTAATTAGAGTTTCTGGTTGAGATTTTAATTGTCTCTATATTTTTATAATTTGTTTTTGCAAATATTAATTTTGTGTCTGCGTAAATTTTTAAATCACCAAAATAAGATATTTCAATATCTTTATTAGACGTAAACTTCTTTTCAATTTTAGCTGAAAAAGGTAGCCACTTGTAATGTGTTGACCCAGTTTTGGCCTTCCCATTTAAGCCTGTTAAATAATTTGTTTTCCAATTTGAATCTGAGTGACCATGAAATGTTTTATCATCTAGTTTTGTTCCATAATTTATATCTAATGTTTTATAGCTGTAATTATTTTTTAAAAATGTATATTGAGTAAATGTATTTTCGCACTTACTTACCTCTTCTGTGTAGCTAGAGATACACACTTTATAACTATTATCAAGATTTGTAAAACTACCAATTTTAAAAATTAATAACAAGGGCAAAAGTATTAAACCAGCAATTCTTATATTTATCAAAACAATATATGTTCCAATAAAAAAGAGAACTGTAGTCAAATTATCCAATGGAAAATTAAAAAATTCATATGGAGAAGGAATTAAGAAGACAATAGCTAAAACTAGCAAACGCTTAATATTCGAATTCATGTTTATATTTTAAAGTCTAAATTAAACGAATAATATTTTGAATTTTAATTTTTAAATAAATGTTAATAGTTAAGATATTTTTATGATAAAAAAAAAGGAATTATTAGTAGTCTCAATAACGATATTATTAAGTTTTATAAATATAATTTCTGTTTTCCTTTTTAAACTAGATGCAAACATTGTCTATAAAGTTCCTTTTAGAAGTTCCAATGATATTTTTCATGTAGGAATAAATAATTCATATCTCAAATATTTTTATAAAGGATTATTTTATGATGTCGGGTTTATTGTGCCTATTTCAATACTTTTATTCACGATCTTATATCTTTTTTATGGAAATCTAATGAAAAAATCTGTATGGGTATTCCTTAGTTTGTTATTTTGTGTAAATTTATATATTAGAATTGACACGTTCTCGAAATATATTTTACTTATTGTTTGTGCTCTGTATTTATTAAATATTAAATTTGAATTTTGTAAAATTAAAATTAATTTTTACTCTTTAAGTTTTCTGTGGATTATTTTTATCTTTCTTCAAGGAAGAATATCTTTTCTGTCTCAGGATAATTGCTACCCCGATTGTCGTTTTCAGGGAGATTTAACTATTTCTTTAATTGTTTCTTTTTTATTCATATTATTTTTTAAGCATAAACGTAGTATTAAATACCTTTTTTCTATATTTGTCATAACTTTTTTAACAACCTTGGTTTTTAATCCATTGAATTATGATGGCGGCCTCTTGTGTTGTGGTTTTAGCAGTTTTGAGAAAACAGATGAATACCTAAAAATAACAAATAATCAATGGGAGAATTATGGTGAACAATTTAATAGTTTTAGAACCGGAGATTATAAATCAATTGAATCATTGTCTTTATCTTTGGATCCGTATGAAGAAAATTCGCAATACCCACCATTTGCACTTGTGACAACTAAATTTATTTTTCATGTATCCAAATTTTTAAATAATTATCCATCAGTTTTTTCAAACATTCAAAATTTATCATTTTTAATATTTTTAATAATTACGTTTAATTTATTTATATATTTTTACTATCAAAAATTTAAAATTAATTTTTTTGCAAACACATTAATAATAAGTTTATTAATTATTCTTTTTTCAGTACAGCCTTCAACAATTGCTATTCTATTTTTAAAAGTATTTTTGTATCTTTCTTTTTTCTTTGTAAATATAAACAAATTTAAAGACAATAAAAACAATTTATTTTACTTAGTACCTTTAAGCTTCCCTTTTATTTATGCAGTAGATAGAGGAAATTTAGATTTAATTCTTTTTCCACTAGTTCTACTATGTCTACATTTTTTCTTTGACAAAAAATATTTTTTATCAATATTTTTTCTTTCAATATCAGTATCTCTGAAAATATTTCCATTATTACTTTTACTTTTGTTTTTTTCAAAAAATTTATATAAGTATATTTTTGTTTTTATTTCCTGGACAGCATGTATCTTCATAATTTCTGTTCAATATCTTTCAATATCTTTTTCAAGTGTGTTTAAGTTAATTTCTTCAATAATAAATTTCTCATCAGCAGAAACATTTATTAATCCACTTGTATACTCGTCTGTTAATACATCATTTATTGCATTTACCAAACAGTTTCTTTCATTCTTAAATTTAGGTTATATTTATGGAGAATTTAACAGTTTAGATAAGAATGATTTTACTGATAGCTATGGTCTATGGACATCTTTTCAAATTTTGCCACTACTTAATTTAATACTGTTAACAATATTACTTTATAAATTAATTAAATATTTGTTAGTAAATAAAAAAATAACGTTTGAATTTGTTTTACTTATTAACTTAATATTCTTGATTTATTTTCCTTTAAATTTTATTTATAGACTGTCCGCAATGATTGCTCTTTTGTTGTTTTATAAATTTAAATTTTATGAAAACATTAACTCAACTGCAATCCTTTTACTTTTAATACCTTCTGATTTTTTTTATTTTCCTACACACTTGGAAATAGTGCACTTAGGAGGATTAATTTATTTTCCAACTTGCTTATACATATTTTCAGATTTACTAGAAAAAAAATCAAATTTAGTTAATTAACTGCTACCTGTAAGAATAAAGTATCTTATATAATTACTAACATAAATACATGTATTTTTTAAATTTATTTTTATTTAATTTACTTTTTAACACTTTTTTTATTCAAAAGCTTTTTACAAACAACGAAGCAATAGCAACTAACAACCTAATAAACTTGCAAAACGACTTTGCGAGAATACAGTTTCCTTATAGTTTTTCTGTAAATTTCTTATTTGTGTCTACGGTTATAACTATATTTTTAACAATTATATTTTATTATTTTATACCTAAAAGAATATCCATCAGCTCCCCTGAACAAATACTAAAAGAAATTATTAAAGTTTTTATAATTTACAGTTTTGTCCTATTTAGCGTAATGTATCTTTTTAGGCTTTACGATTTCTCGAGAAGCTTAATAATATTTGGGATTATTTTTTATACATTTTTTGCATATATTTTAATTTGGCTCTTTAGACAATTAATATCTTCTAATAGATATTTGAATGTTGTATTCTCAATCTTTATTTTTGTTGGCTTTTTAGGCTTTCTCGCCTCTTTACGAGAAGATAACCCTGAACCTATCTCTGTTGAATCTGTAACAACTTCTACAACTACAACTTTGTTCAGTCCTTTAATTTCAGAAACGGAGTGTTCTGAATGGGTTGGTAGTACAAATTATTCAGGATGTATTAGTAATGTTAAAATCACATCTAGCTTATATGTATCTGAAAGTTTGAACAACATAATAGTTAATAAGCTTGATGTTTATTTACTTGATGTATATGGAAGAGTGTATAAAAATACACCAGATAATGTCTTTTTAGATTTGTCCCCTAAAATTTTGAATAGGTTTGAATACCCTTATGAGTCTGGATTGTTCAGCTTGGCTTTTCACCCTGAACAAGAATATTTCTTAGTAAGTTATTCAGATCTCGATAATAATTTAATTGTAGAAAAATTTCTGATCGTTGACAATCTTCCAGAGTTAGAAACATCAGAAGTTCTAATTAAAATTCCAAATTCTTCATGCTGTCATTATTCAGGAAATATAATTTGGTCTAATTTTTTTGAAGACTTTATTTTAAGTGTAGGAGATATGGAAGCTTCGGGTCTTTGGGAAGATCAAAAAACAAATATAAAATTTAATTCTGAACCACTCGATACCACCTCACCAAGAGGAAAAGTTTTACTACTAAATAAATTAATTTCAAATCCACCTAAATTAGCCACTGAAAATAGCTCTATACCCAAAAAAAATATAATTGCTTATGGATTACGCAATCCCTGGAAAACTTATGAATATAAAAATTATTTATTTGTACCCGATGTTGGTGAATCAAGGCAAGAAGAGCTTAATGTACTTGATTTGAACTTAATTTTACAAAGTAATAAGCCATACTTGCTTGGTTGGCCTTATTTTGAAGGTGTTTTAGACAATGAAATTACTTTTAACGAAATTTTAATACATACTGAGCAAGGTGAATCGCAGAGTATCAATAACTATATTTATGAAAATTCTTTATCACCAATTTTATATTACGAACATCAAGGTACTCAAAACTATAGAGCCGCATTAATCGGTGGAGAAGTTTTGGATAGCCCTGAGAGTAATTATCATCAAAATTATTTTTTTGCTGATTATATAAGCGGAGAGTTGTTCTCATACGATTTTATTAATGATAAGTTGTATATTATGCCTTTACCAACGATTGATTCATACATCACATCTTTGGCTATACATCCTACAAAATTCAACACTCTATTAATTTCTACAGGTTCAGGAAACTTACTAGACATCACTCTCCCTTAATCAAAAACGCTTTAAATATGGCTAGTTGCTGAAGGCTTTTTTGAAGTAATTAGCGCATCTAGAAACAACTGTCTTAACTTATTGTGTGCGGTTTTGACTACTACGGTTTTGGTAGCATCAACTTAAGTAAACCATCTGATGCCTCAAAAATATTTAATCC
>MDTC01226350.1_pt1 | contig 15165 bp, 11 predicted proteins | sample 811181 | NCBI WGS metagenome assembly MDTC01 (sample SAMN05326644, study PRJNA326480) | marine metagenome | isolation source: seawater | place: Pacific Ocean: North | collected 2011 | reverse complement strand
TTTTATAAAATATTCATATATAATATTTGAAACTTCATTAATTCCAGACTCAGTAAAATGGATGCTGTCTTTATAGTAAAGTCGATTTTGTTCTAAATGATAAGATAAATCAATCAAATGAATATTATGTTTTTTAGCAATTAATCTTGTAGCATCATTGTAACTTTTAAGATCTAAATAACTTTTATCTTTTTTTGAAATCTTTTTATTTTTTAAATTTTTTTCAGCATTACTGCCCAATATTGTTGGCTGAGTAATAAATATGGGAATAAAATTGTTAGATTTTGAAAGCTTAATGATTCTTTCTAGCCTCTTGTTATATTGAGGAATAAACCTCTCAGATAAAATATTTCTTTCTTCTATATATTGAGAAAAATTATATTCTTTAAATTCATTATTACCTTGATTTGCAATTAATTCATAATTTTGTAAATTGTATAAATGTCCCTGATTAGTTTTAATATAATATCTATATAAATTTAAAATTAAACTGGCTGTTTCAGATTTTATGGCCAAATAATTTATAATATTTCTATAATAGGATCTCTGATTACCTATTTTAAATAAATTATTAAAATTAAAAATATTAATTGAATCATAATCGTTTTCTTTATCTAACCAAACATCATTTGCTCCAATCAAAAAAAGTATTACGTCAGGTTTTATTTTGCTAATATAGTCTTTAATTAATATTATATGACCAAAAGTGGAATGACCATCTAAGCAAGCATTATTAAACCAAAAATTACTACTATAAGTTTTGTTAATTTTTTCACTTAGTAAATAAGTCCATGTTTTTTTATCATCGTGAAAAAAATTTTCTGTTGTACTTCCACCAACTGATATTATTTTAGTAATATCCTTATTTGTTAATTCAGGCCCCCTAAAACCTAATGAATTTTTGGTATGATATATCTCTCTGTTATTAACTTTTAAATGCCTGACTATATTATTTTCTAATATTATCTCATTTCCTTTAATTCTAAATCCTAAAGGATTGTATAAATTTAACAATATTTCAAATAAAATTATTGTTATAAAAAAATTTATTATAAAAATTTTAAATATTTTAAAAAACATAGATTTATATGATAGCAGAGGGTGATAGAATAATAGAATTAGCTAATTAAATTAACCAGCAAAAATAATATTTATTAATCAATATTGTAACTATCTTTAAGTTTTTTTCCATTTTTGTTATTTTTTAAATTGAGTATTTTTAAAGATAATTCTGCTGCATCATTTACATCATAATTTGGCACATATATTTCTTTTATATCATTGTTAAATGTAATGAGGCCGCTAGTTGTTGAATTAAAAATAATTTTTTTCATTAATTTTAAAAATATTTTGAAATATTATAAATATTTACATTTTATAAATAAAAAAATATGCATATAATAAATTTTATATTTTAAATATCTAATTTTTAAAAAAAGTGGTTAAAATTGATAAAATTAAAACTAAAGAACTTGGTAGCGGAGGAGGGATTTGAACCCCCGACACAAGGATTATGATTCCTCTGGGCCTTTTTCCCTATAAATTTATGTTAATTATTCTGCAGGTTTTGAAAATAGGTTTTATTGTAAATAGTGGTACACAATCTGCACAAGAACTTATAGTAAATTAACTTTAATTCTTTTTTATTATCTTTTCATAGAGGATTAATTAATCATAATGTCTAAAAATAAAATTATTAATAGAGCTACATTAGCGATTATATTGTGCTCTTCCTTTCCTATGTTGATAGTAGGGTGCTACTTTGTTCATATTCCCTGGAATATGCAAAGATTGGAATTAACTGAAAGTGATTTGGGTGTAGCTATATTAATTTTTGGTATTTTTTTTTTAATTAGCAATCAATTTTCAGCAAGGTTCCTAGTTCCACGTATAGGAACTAAAATTGTGATGTCTTCTTCCATGATATTGATTTCATTTGGTACAGTATTATTAGTAATTGTACCAAATTACCCTTTATTTCTTCTTTGTTCCATTCCAGCAGGATTAGGTTGGGGAAGTAGTGGTCCTATAGGAGGTATTCATACGCAATTAATTGAACAACATTTTAAAAGAATAGTTACTCCTTATTATGCGATGGGCTTTAATATTGGAATTTTTTCAGGCGGATTATTGGCTGGCTATTTTATTAATAACAATTTTATTCCATGGAAAGTTTTTTTGACATTGGCTTTTTTTGGAATTTTTATATCTTTTATAATTTATAATTTTAGCTTACCTAAAGAATTAGATTTTTCTGGAAAAGGTGAAAAATACAAAATACCTGAAAAAAAAATTTTAATTTTTGGTTTTCTTCTTTTTATTATCTTTGGATCAGGAGGTATCATCATAGACTGGTCCCCTTTATGGTTTACTAAAGAATTATATGCCCCCCTTTATTTAGGAGGATTAGGTTTAATGTTTTTTAGTTTTGGAGGTATTTTTGCTAATCTATTTTCAAATAAATTAATTAAAATATTTAATGAAAAGATAATTGGATCTGTATTTGTTATTATCGGAAGCTCTATTTTATTTTTAAGTATCATAACAATGAATATTTATATTATTATGATTGCATTATTATTTTATGGTTTTTTTATAGCTAATTTTGTACCTTTAGTCATACGTCAAGCAGTTAAGCAATCTCATGAAAGCATACCAACAACTGTTAGCAATATAACAACTATGGGATTTTCCTCTACTTTGTTTGCCCCGGCTTTAATTGGCTTTATTGCTGAAACATATAGCTTAACTATTAACATGTATGCGCTTTGTTTTATTGTTTTTGTTGCAGGAATTATTATGTATTTTAATTTTAAAAAATAATTTAATCCATCTGAAATTTTGAACTAAGTTTAGCTTAACTATTATCTTAACAAGACTTACAATATAAGAGTCCTATTAAAACAAGATGTAAAATACCAAAGATATAAAAAAAGGTATCTTACGGTATAGCACCTACTCCTGCATGATAAATTGGAACTAAAAATAAAAAAATACTTTATTCAGAATTTAATGAAAAAATTAATTATAACAATTATGTATATAAAAAAAAACCATTTTTTATTGTATCATTTGGATCTAAATAAATTTTATTAATTCCAGTGATGTAGGCAGAACCTGTAATTTCAGGTAAAATATTACCATTTTTTGAAACTTTAACTATTCTGGTATTAAATGAAGTATCTATAATACTTTTTTGAATATAGTTTTGTTTTTCTTTTATTTTTCCTTGGCTATACATAAGTGCTAATCTTGCACAGCATCCTGTACCACATGGGGATCTATCAAAGCCAAGTTCATCTGAAGTAACAAAGTTACGACCATATTTACTATTAATTTCATCAAAAAAAAGTGTTTGGGGAAATTTTTCTGGAAGTTGTATTTTGGATTTAATTTTATCTATTGTAGAATTAATTTTCATTCTAATTTTTTTCCCAGCTATAATTAATTTATTTAAATTTTTCTTTTCGATTTTTATTCCAATTTCTTTTGAATTAACAATTATGTACCAAAGTCCTCCATATGCAAAATTAACAGTAAATTTTCCATATTCTGGAATATTAATTATAAAATCTTCCTTTATTGAAAAAGACTTTTGATTAACAAAACTTATAGATTCAATATTTTTTTTATTCCAGTTAGTTGTAACTGTAATTATTCCAGCACCTGTTTCAATTTTAATTAAATTTTTTGATTTTTTGAAAGATAGTTTTTTACTATTAATTAATGATGTAATCGAACCAATTAAAGCATGACCACACATATCTGCATATCCAAGAGCACTCATTAATATAAGACCGAAGTCTGATTTTTTTGAGTTGGAAGGTATGTAAATAGCTGCATGCATAGGCGCATGACCACGAGGTTCTCCTGTTAAGATACTTCTATAATTATCAAGTTTATTTGAAAAATATTTTGTTTTTTGTTTTAGATTATTTCCTTTTATAACTGGCAATCCATCAATAACTAAGCGTGTAGGTTCGCCTGCTGTATGCGAATCAATACAATGAATAAATTTAGATTTTCTCATAAAAAGAATTTAATTTATTATAATATAAATAATTAAATATCTTTAGAAATATTTTGAAGCATTTTTGCAAAACCAAGATTTTGTTGCTTCCAAAAATAGTCTCCTAAAGATTTTGATGCAAGTGTGGGATTGCCCGTAGTACCATTATTACTAACTTCTTCGAGTGAACTATTCGCCCAAGCTACTTCTTTAATTTTTGGCTTTTTAGCAAGATTAAATCTAACAAGTTCAGGTCTTCCTGAAATATTCCAGGATGTTTCTCTTGCACCTGCATGTACTTCACCTTCATTACTTTTATCTTTAAAGTATTTATTAATTTTTTCAGGAAAATTTTTAGATAATGGTGGTTTATAAATATTGCCAACTCCTATAGTATAAATTTTTATATACTTTTTTTCTTCTCTCCACTTTTCCGTGACTTGGCGAATTGCTGTAATAATGGATGGTTCATTGCCTCCGTTTCCATTTACGATAACAAATTTTTTGAAACCTTCATATACAAGTTGGTCAATGACTTCATAAATTATAGATACAAATGTACTAAAACTTAAAGATATACGTCCTGGCCATGCTAGATGTGAGAATGATTGGCCAAAATGAATTCCAGGTAAATACATAGCTTTAGTCTTGTATTTTTTTACTGCTAACTCAACACCCTCTTTTGCAGCTCTAAATGCTAACCAATCATCTGTATCAATTGGAAGATGTGGTCCATGTTGTTCAATTGCTCCAATTGGAAGAACTAATATATATTTCTTTTTTACAGCTAATTTAGCTTCATTTGAAGTAAGATGCCCATAATATGTGTGTTTCATTATATATAAATAAAAAAAATCTAGATTAGTAAATTCTGGGTGGTTTGTAAACTTTAACAACCACCCAGAAAAAAGAATTATTTGCGATACATCTCGTGATAACGAGGCATTTCGTCAAAATATTTAGAGTATCCTCCTAGACCTGATCTAAGAGCTATCATTCTATGAGGCTGTGTTATAACAATAGTCTGCACGTCAGCATCCAATGATCTTTGTGCATCATAGTACATTGGATAACGTACATCATCATCCATAACTGACCAATTATTTTTTATGGCATCATTCACTACAGAACTGTCATAATTAGTATAATTAGCAAATCCCCATGGTGAAAAAATCATGTCATAGCTATAGCCTGCATCATTAGTCCAAGAAAGCATCTCATACATGAAAGCCGGTTGCTCTTTTTTTCTAAGCTTCTCTTGAAAAGCAGCTGGACTTTCAGCCTTTAAGTTTACATTCACACCAATTTTACCAAAAGAATCTTTGATAAAAATAGCTGAATCGGCATGTGTTGATGCAGATAAATTAAATACTAAATCCATATCAAAACCATCGGCATAACCAGCTTCATTGAGTAAACTTTTGGCTTTATCCAAATCATAGCTATATGGCCAAATATCCTCTAAAGCTCCAATAGTTCCGCGAGTAATCAAACTACTAGCAGCTTGTCCTTTCCCCATATAAACAGCGTCTATAATGTCAGCTGAAGGAGTTGCATGTGCAAGAGCTTGTCGAACTTTTTGATTATTAAAAGGTTCCACGTTGTTATTCAAGCCTAATCCCATTAAAGTCATAGAGTCGAACGATAAAACTGATATGTCACTATCACCAAGTAAATCCATAAGTTCTTTTGCAGGAAGTTCTGGTGCTAGATCAACATCTCCCGAACGAAGCAATTGTACTTGCTGAGCTAAGTCTGGGATAATCTTAACTAAAATTTTATCAAATTTAGCTTGCATATATTCTGGTGCGCAATAGCCCTCATTTTTTACAAGAACTGTTTCCACTCCCGGAACTGATCTTTCAATCCTATAAGCACCAATACCTAAATCTTTTGTTCTGATAAATTGTTCAGCCCAAGGATCATCAGATGTATGATTCGCTTTCATCTCAGCAGAATCAGGAATCATCATTGTCATTTGAGACATTCCAATATGAGAAATTGGATTAGGAGCATCAATGGTTAACTTAAATGTGTAATCATCAATTACTTCATATCCTTCGTGTCCAGTATTTAGACCCCATACTGTATTATTCCAAGGACGCAAAGCCTGCATTCTTTCAGTTCTATACATAAAATCTGCTACAGTTAATTCATTTCCGGAATGGAACTTACATCCTTTTCTAACTTTAAGAGTGTAAACTAGAGCATCTCCAACCATTTCATAACTCCAAGATTCGATTAATCCTGGTCGAAAATCATAAGTTACATACTCTAATCCATCTTTTTCAGTTTTTCCCCATTCCATAGCATTACCATATACAGCCCAAGCAACTGACCAAGCACGTGGAGCAGCAAGTTGCATGACATCTAAACTTTCGATTTCACCAGTAACTGCTACTACAAGAGTGTTTGGATCTTTTGCAAAGGTTGGAGTAATACTTAAAAATGAAAAAAAAGATAAAATTATAAAAAATTTAGTTAAAATTCTTTTCATATTTTCCTCCTTATTATGTTCAACTTTAATCTTTAATTATTAAAATAATATCAAGCCAAACAAAATCTAATTAAAGTAGATTATATAGATATGCAAAAATTTCAATTCCAATTATAAAATAAAAAACTTAAAATTAGCTAAAATATGAAAAAAATAAGAAAAAACTACATTTTTATAAAACCCATTTTTTCATTAAATGAGTTGTTTTCTATCATTATTTGACCATCTAGTGTCACAGACGGTGATCTTAATATTATATCCATATGATATGGACTTAAACCAACTGTACCTCCAAAAGCTTTTGCTTGACTTCCAAAACCAAAATCAACTGAACCAAGTAACCTTTCGTCTTCAATCATGTTACCTGAAATGCCGGCTTTTGGATTTAGACCAATTGTAAAATGACAAAGCTTGTATATGGTTGGATCATTTCTTGATTCTAGCCAGGTCCGCATTACATTTGCTTCTAACCCGCCTTCAACTTTAGTAATAACACCATTAGTTAATGTTAAAGAATAAGGATCTTTTAACACTCCTTGAACATTATCACTAGCATCTACTGTAACTGTTCCATTAATAGTTTCCTCAACTGGAGCAATGCTTACTTGTACTCCAGGAAAATAATCAGCTTCCCCATCTTCGGTAACCATACCATCTCCAACCAATGTTGATCTCTTACCAAATTGAAACTTTATATCTGTACCATTAGAAGATTTAACTTCACAGGTATCTGTTGTGTCCCACAATTGTTTAGTAAGGTTTCCATTTTTGATCATAGAATCCAAATCAACATCTAATACACCTTTTATTAAATATTCTTCAATTCCCCATGGTTGTGTAGCTAAAATACGAGAGCCATTTTTTAAGGCCTCTCTACTTGCATCTGTATTTATAAAATTAGTATGTAAACCCAGAATATATTTACTATTTTTTATAGCAGCATCAACTGTTGATGAAAATTTAGCTTCTTCACCCCAACTAATTCTTTTATAAATCATCAGCTGAGCTTCTGTTTTTGCTCTTAATGCAGAAGCCAAACAAGCACTACTTAAACCTGGATCAGTTTCTACATCTCCTAATATAAGTAGAGAAGCACCCTGATTTGGATTAATAAATTTATTTATTACAATATCAGCAAACGCATCCCATCTTTTTTGAGAACTCATTAAATCTCCTTAAATAATAAATTTAATTAATCTTAATATTGTTTGTATTCCAACAAGCTGCAAAGTGTCCAGTATTTTTTTCTAAAAGAGATGGGTATTCATAATCGCAATGTGCAATTTTTAATGGACAGCGTCCATGTAAAGCACAAATATTATGAATTTTAGTAGGGCTAGGTATTTCTCCCTTTAATTTAATTCTTTTACTCTTTGATAATGGATCAGGTATAGGTACTGATGATAGTAATGCTTGAGTGTAAGGATGTTGGGGAGAATTAAAAATTGATTTTGTAGTACCTATTTCTACAATTTTTCCTAAATACATTACTGCAACATAATCACACACATTTAAAACTACACTTAAATCATGAGTTATTAAAAGATAGGATAAATTAAAACGATGACGTAGATCTTGTAATAATTTTAAAATTTGTCCACGTATAGATACATCTAAAGCAGAAGTTGGCTCATCTAATATTATAAAATTAGGCTTAGTTGCAATTGCACGACCAATTCCAATTCGTTGTTGTTGACCACCACTAAATTGATGAGGGAATCTTTCTAAATGATCGGTTTTTAAACCAACTTCATTCATTATTTCTTCCATTCTAGAGCGTTTTTGTTCAGTAGAAAGATTAGTATGTAAATTTAGAGGCTCACCAATAATTTCAGATATTTTCATACGTGGATTTAAAGACTCTCCAGGATCTTGAAATACCATTTGAAATTTTGCACGAAGTTTCCTTAGAGAATTACCTCCAATTTTTGTAAGATCTACATCATTATAAAATACAGAGCCACTTGTAGGTTTAATTAATTGTAAAACACATCTAGCTAATGTACTTTTACCACATCCGCTTTCACCTACCAAACCAACAGCTTTACCAGGTTCTATGTTTAAAGAAACATCTGATACAGCATAAATTTTTTTTGAATTAGAAAAAAAATTTCCACCTTGCTCAAATGTTTTTGATAAATTTTCTATTTTAATCATTATTTTTAATTCAAATTATTATTAAAAAGATGGCATTTTACTAAGTGAGTATTATTTAAATTAATATTTTTTGGTATATTTTTGTAACAAGTATCATGAGCTTTATTACATCTAGGATTAAATGAGCAGCCTTGGGGTATGCTTGCAGGGTCAGCTACTTCTCCAGGTATCACTTGTATTGGAGTAATTTTATCGGCACGAAGTGTTGAATTGAGTAATCCTATTGTATATGGATGACTAGGGTTAGAAAAAATATCATTTACTTCTCCTATTTCAACAATTTGTCCAGCATACATAACAGCAACCCGGTCACAAATCTGTGCAATAACACCAAGATCATGAGTGATAAATAAACATGACATGGATTTTGATTTTACTAAGGATAAAATTAAATCTAACACTTCTGCCTGTACAGTAACATCCAAAGCTGTTGTTGGTTCATCTGCAATTAACAGTTTTGGTTCACACATTAATGCCATTGCAATCATCACTCGTTGACACATTCCGCCACTTAATTCATGTGGATATGATAAAATCCTATCACTAGCATCAGGAATATTAACAGCGTTTAACATTTCTAATGACTTGGTATAGGCTTCTTTTTTTGATCCACCTAAATGGGTTTGATAAATATTTATTAACTGATCTGAAATTGTAAAGACTGGATTCAGTGACTCTCTTGGATTTTGAAAAATCATTGAAATTTCTCTTCCTCTTAATTTTCGCATTTCATTAATTGATTTATCTAATAAATTTTTTCCATTAAAAACCATATCTCCTTCAACTATATTGATAGGATTGTGAATTAATCTTAAAATTGAAAGTGCGGTAAGAGATTTTCCGCATCCACTTTCTCCAACTAAACCTAGAATTTCACCTTGCTCAAGATTAAATGTAGCTCCATTTACTGCTTTAACATTTCCGTAATTTGTTTTTATATGTGTATGCAAATTATTTATATTAAGCATTTCTTGTCCTCAAATTAAAATTCTTCTTTTTGGATCCATTATTTCTTGCAAAGTATCAGCTATTAAATTTAAACTTAAAACAACTAAAGTGATTACTATGCCGGGAAAAAAAGAGATCCACCACTCACCAGATAAAGCATACCTGGTGCCAACACTAACCATTGCACCCCACTCAGGTTCAGGTAGTGGTATACCAACACCTAAAAAACTTAATCCTGCAGCAGTTATTATCGCCCAAGCACAATTTATACACATTAAAACTAAAACAGGTCCTAAGGTATTAGGAAGAATATGAACCATAGTTATTCTAAGATATCCATTTCCAACTGACTGAGCAGCCTCAACAAATTGTCTTTCTTTTAAAACTAAAACTTGTCCACGAACTAGGCGTAAATAACTAGGAAAATTTACAAATGCGACAACAAAAATTACGTTTTTTAAACCAGGACCAACTGCTCCAGCTACTATAAGAGCTAAAATAAACATCGGAAAAGCATTAATTCCATCAATCAATCTCATGACCGTTTCATCCACTTTTTTCGGAGCATATCCAATTAATGCACCAAGCGGTACACCAATAAGCATTGCAAGCCCAACAGAAGTAACAGCAATAAAAAGATCTATTCGAGTGCTGTATACAACTCTAGAAAAAATATCCATACCAAGATGATCGGTACCCATTAAATGAGTTAAACTTGGTGGGCTTAGACGATCTTTTACTATCATTTCTATTGGTCCATATGGAGCAATGAGAGGAGCAAATATCCCGACAATAGAAAATAAAATCAGGACAAATAATCCAATTGCTGGAAGTGGCCTATAGATACAAAAATTTTTTATTTTGGATAATATTGGAATCATTGTTAAAATTTCACTCTAGGATCAAATAAATAATAGAAAAAATCAACAGCAACATAAATTATTACAGAAGATGCTGCTAAAACCAAAGCAACCCCTTGAACACCATTGTAATCTTTTACAAAAATACAATCCATTGCATACAAACCTAAACCAGGCCAAGCAAAAACATATTCAACTACTACAACACCCCCAAGCAAAAATAGCATACCATTGCCAATATAAGTTATAGTTGGAATCATGGCATTTTTTAAAGTATACTTAAAATAAATTTTAAATGCACTAGCCCCATATGCATGAGCTGAACGAATATAATCTGAATTTAATGCTTCAATCATTGAAGAACGAACTATTCCACTTATGCCAGCTATTTGACCAAGAGCTAGAGTTATTGAAGGTAAAATTAAATAACTTACACTAGATTTAAAAGCTTGTAGATCACCAGCCAGAAGTGAATCAATAGTATAAAACCCAGTAACTAGATTTGGAGGAGAAAATGAAAAACCAATCCTTCCTATCGGAGCTGGTAATAATTGTAATTTAAAAGCTAAAAGATAAGATAAAGTTAAGCCTAACCAAAATGATGGGATAGATAATCCAATAAAACCAAAAAATCTAATTGTGTGATCCAACCAACTATTTAAAAATACTGAAGAAAATACTCCTAAAGGGATACCTATAAGAATAGCAATCAAAAGCGAAGTAAGCGCCAACTCTATTGTTGCTGGATAACGTGCTTTAAGATCTACAGAAACTGGATTGCCAGTATGCCAAGCATTTCCAAAATCACCTTTTAATAGATCTTTAAGATATATTGCATATTGAGCATAGATAGGTTTATCCAAACCCATTTTGGCTGTTAACTTATCAATAGCTATTTGATCAGCTGCTTGATTACCAAGTATTAAATAAACAGGATTTCCAGGTAAAATTCTTGAAACAGAAAATACAATAAGTGTTACAACTAAAATAACTGGGATGATCCAAATAAACCTTCTAACTAAGTAACCTGTCATTATAAACCAGTTAAGATTTTATTTTTTTATTACGAATCTTTTTTGTTTCAACTTGATTTACTTCGGAAGATTTTGAACTAATTGCAACACCATAATCTTTATATGCTGATTGCAAACTTATATATCCATTAACAACATCATGCTTAACTGATTCTATATTACGTTTAAATGAATTACCCCATCCTCCACCACCACCAGTAGTAATACTAATAACGCTATCTTTTTCTATTGGGAGTCTCATCTTTTTCATATATTTTTTATAGTTTTTATTCTTTGTTTTTACAGTTAATTCACAATGTTGTGCTTCTCCTCCTCCAAAAAGTCCCCACGGAGGACATAACTTACGATCCATCATACTTGTTAAAAAAACATTGTCTCCTAAAACTTTATAATCTCTTATAATGCCTAAACCGCCTCGAAATAACCCTTTACCTCCTGAATCTTGGCGTAATTCATGCCTTACAAGTAATAAAGGAAATCTAGATTCAATCACTTCTGCAGGAATATTTTTCGTATCTCCATCACAATGAAATATTAATGCATTTTCTCCATCTTCTTGTGCACTAGCTCCCCATCCGCCAACTTCAGGTTCTTGATGAATATACATTTCTCCTGTTTCTAGATCTGATCCAACTATAGTAACGCCAGCTAAATTGCCATAATGTCCAGCTATTACTTTTCTTGGTAAAGCTTTGCTCAAAGCTTTTATAATAGCATCTACTAGCATAATAAGTATTGAACCGTACATGTACATCGGACTTGGATATTCAACATTATACATTGACCCTTTTGGAGCAATTAATTTTAAAGGATAAAAATCTCCCTCAGTCACAGGCACATCTGGAGCAGTTAAACATTTAAATGCAATTCTGCATGCTGCAAGTGCAGAAGGATAACAGCAGTTCAAAGGACCTTTATTTGCTTGGCCTGATCCAGTCAAATCAACAATCATATTACTATCATTAATGGTAACTTTAACATTTGTTACTACTGGATTATTTGTTACTACATCATTATCTAAGCTGACTTTCGCTCTATAAACTCCATTAGGCATTTCCTTTACTGCTTTCTTTGCCCTTTTTTCACCTTGTTCTATCATTTTTTCTATTGCTAAATTTGTAAGTTTTTTTCCATGTTGTTTAAATATATCTTGAAGTCTTTTTTCTCCTGTTCGAGATGAAGCAATTTGGGATCGCAAATCTCCCATCATATTTTTTTGATAACGAACATTATTTTCAATTATTCTCCAAATACTTTTATTTAATTTCCCAGCGTCATATAATTGTACTGATCTTAACCATAATCCTTCTTGCACTACATCAGTAGTATCTATACTGCCCCCAGGATCCTTGCTGCCAATATCTAACCAATGTGCTCTTGTACTACAAAATCCAATTATGCTTTTTTTATTTTCAAAAATAGGGACAACAGTCGTAACATCATTTACATGGGTCCCAGTTTTATAAGGATCATTAATTAAATAAAGATCACCAGGTTTAAAATTATTTAAACCAATGTCCTGAACAACTGTTTTAATTGCAGCTGCTAAATTACCAAGAAAAATTGGAAGTCCATCTGCTTGAGCAATCATTCGGCACTTATTATCAAAGATACCACAGCTAAAATCTAATATTTCATAAATCACTGGATTATAAGCTGTACGCATTAAGTTAGTTTTCATTTCTTCAGCTGCCGCTATAAAAGCATGTCTAATGACTTCAAGTTTTATCGGATCAATTGTTTTCATTTGTTATGATAATTCTTTAATCTTTTATGTTAATTATTAGTTGTCCATGATTACTAACTTTACATAGACAGTTATTTGGAATTAAAGTAGTTGAACCAAAATCTACAATCATAGCTGGTCCTTTAATCTGATTACCGGCCAAAAGCTTATCTCTTTGCCAAATATCACAATCTATAGATTTATTATCAAAATACACTGAAGTCGTTGCTATCTTTGCAATATTTAGTGGTTTTAATGTGCCTCTAGCTATTTTAGGTATCTTGATTGTTTTTAAATGACCTATAGCAATTAAACGCAAATTTATTATTTCAACTTTCTCATTTAATGCAGAATGGCTATATGTTTTTTCATAATTTTGATGAAAATTATTTAAAAAATATTTGATATTGATTTTGGTAAACTTAGGATTTTTTAAAGATACGTTTATTGTGAATTCTTGACCTTTATAACGAGCATCAACTGAATAATCAAAAGATAGTTTTTTAACTTTAACACCTTCCTCTTTTATTAATTTTTTTGCTTCTATTTGCATTTGTAAAAAAATACTTTCAATTTTTTTATAGGGTAAATTAGAAGGCACAGTCCGAACTAAATCATGTCTGATTTGACTAAGAAGAATTCCTAACGCAGAAAATTGACCTGGTGCTATTGGAATAAGTACACAAGGAATGCCAAGTTGTTTGGCTATCCAACAAGCATGCATTGGGCCAGCTCCCCCATAAGCACATAGTGTAAAATCTGAAGGATCTAATCCACGTTCAATAGTTATAGATCTTACAGCTGTTGACATTTTAAGGTTACAAATTTCAATTATTCCTGCAGCAGCTTGAATATGATTAATTTTAAGTGGAGTTGCAACTTTGTTTGTTATAGCCTTTAATGCAAAATTATGTTTTAAATTTAGTCCAGAAGGCATAAATTCTGAAGGAGCTACTCTACCCAGAACACAGTTTGCATCTGTCACTGTAGGATTTTTTCCACCCATTCCATAGCAAGCTGGACCTGGTTTCGCCCCTGCACTTTTTGGTCCGACTATTAAAGATCCTACACTATCAATATGTGCGATAGAACCACCGCCAGCTCCAATAGAATGGACATCTAGTGTTGGTACCATTACAGGATATCCTTCTAGAACTGAATCTGCTGTTAGCTTTGGTTTGTTTTCTAAAATAACACAAACATCAGTACTAGTACCTCCCATATCAAAAGCTATTAAATTAGACAAATTTTCAATTTTACCGAAAACAGATGTGGCAACAACTCCGCCAGAAGGTCCTGACATAAGAGATGACACAGGCTTTAACTTTGCTGTCTTAGCTGATAAAAGACCCCCGGCTGATTGATTAATAAAAAAAGATTTTTTATATCCTCTTTGTTTAAAACCAATAATGAATTTATCAATATAATTTATAATTGTTTCCTGGATATATGCATTAATACAAGTTGTACTAGTTCTTTCATATTCTCTAAATTCTCTTATCAAATTGCTAGATAGGGAAACTTTGATACTATTATTAATTTTTTTAATAATTTTTTTGGCTTCTATTTCATGTTTAGGATTTAAATATGAATTTAAAAAACATATAGCTATATTAGATATATTGTTTTTTAAAAAATAATTAACTGCTTTTTCTACATCTCTTTTATTTAGTGAAGAAATTACTTTACCTTTAGCGTCCATTCTTTCCAAAACTTCTAATCTATATTGCCTTGGCACTAATGGTTTGGGGGCTCTATAAAAAAGATTGTAAGAATCAGGTCTTGCACCTCGACCAATTTCATAAGCATCTCTAAATCCTATAGTTGTAATTAATCCAACTTTACTCCCTATTCTTTGAAGGAGTGTATTTAGTCCTATGGTTGTTCCGTGTGCAATAATCTCTGACTTATTTAGAGAGATATTTTGCTCTTCT
>MDTC01029577.1_pt1 | contig 15166 bp, 13 predicted proteins | sample 811181 | NCBI WGS metagenome assembly MDTC01 (sample SAMN05326644, study PRJNA326480) | marine metagenome | isolation source: seawater | place: Pacific Ocean: North | collected 2011 | reverse complement strand
ACTATTTTAAAGCAAATGAAGTTAATAAGAATATTCAAAATGTTAATAAAATTTTAAATCTTCTTTTAAAAAAAAATTTTTCAAGAGAAGATTGTTTAATTTCTATGGGTGGTGGAATAACTGGAGATGTAAGTGGTTTTGCAGCAAGTTTGTTTAAAAGAGGATTAAAATTCATCAATATACCAACAACACTCCTATCACAGGTTGACTCTTCTATAGGAGGTAAAACAGGAGTTAATACAAAATTTGGAAAAAATTTAATAGGAAGTTTTTATCAACCAAATTTAGTTATATCAGATGTTCAATTTCTAAAAACTTTACCAAAAAGAGAGGTGATTTGTGGTTATGGAGAAATTTTAAAACATTCAATTATTTCAAATAAAAGTTTTTATAATTATTTAAACAAAAATCATGAAAAAGTTTTAAATCTTTCTCCTCCATTTATTGAAAAGGCTATTTTTGAAAGTTGTAAGATTAAAAAAAAAGTAGTTGAAAAAGATGAAAAAGAAAAAGGTCTGAGAAAAATTTTAAACTTTGGACATACTTTTGCTCATGCTTATGAAGCTTCGTTAGGCTACTCTAATAAATTAAATCATGGTGAAGCTGTAATTCTTGGAATTAAAACTGCACTAAATTTTAGCCTTAAAAACAATTTACTTAAAAAAGATGATCACTATTCAATTATAAATCATATTTCGAAATCTAAACTACCTAACAGAATCAACAAGTATTTTAAAATCAAAGATCTAAATAAAATAATATCTTTTATGCTCAAAGATAAAAAAAATAATTCAGATAAAATAAATTTAGTATTATTAAAAAAAATCGGTTTACCAATTGTTGATAAAAAATTTGATCAAAAGATATTGATAAAATTTTTAAAAAAAGAATTAATTAATTAAAATTTGAATAGAGTGTATAAGTTCTTTTAATTCTTTATCCAAAACTTTATAAACTTTTTTGGTGCTTTCTATTTTGTTCATTTTTTTTAGCTCGGGTGACTCAATAGTAATTTTTAAATGAAACTTTCCTTCTTCATGTCCAGTATGATTTTTATGCAAAAAAGATTTGTCTTCAATATTGATGTTTTTAATATCAATATGATTATGTAGCTTTTTTTTTACAATTGCAATTGTATCATTTATATCCATAAGTATTATTCATTATATCATGAAAAATATATGTGACTGGAATAATTGTAATAAATTAGGTGATTATAAAGCTCCAATTGAAAAAGATAATAGTAAAAAGTATAGGATGCTTTGTTTAGAACACGTAAAAGAATTTAACAAAAACTGGAATTACTTTTCAGGAATGAATGATGATCAAGTTATAGATTTCTTAAAATCCGATATGATTTGGCACAAACCAACCCAGAGTTTTAGTTCTTCTGATAATTTTTTTAAAATTCTTTGGAGCAACACCCTTAAGGATGAACTTGATAAGGATAAATTTAAAAGCGATTATAATCATATGCGTCAATTTAAATTTGATCACAAAGACATAAAAGCTTTTAGTATTCTAGGTATTTCAGTAGGTTTAAAGTGGCAAAAAATTCAAGACAAATTCAAAATACTTGTCAAAAAATTTCACCCTGATATGAATTTGGGTAATAAAAAATACGAGGAAAAACTTAAACTAATAACTTTGGCTTACACACAACTAAAAAATACTTACAGAGAAAAAATTGACACCTGATTTAAACACTCAACCCGATATTAAAGTTTCCATTAAACAAACCTTTGGAATAAATTCTGAAATGGAAGTACAGGCATTTTCAAAAAAAAATGAATACGTTCCTGAAATTGATAAAAATTATAAATTTGATAGAGATACGACATTAGCAATTATATCTGGGTTTGCATTTAATAAGAGAGTATTGGTTCAGGGTTATCATGGGACTGGTAAATCAACTCATATTGAACAAATAGCTGCAAGACTAAATTGGCCATGCATAAGAGTTAATCTTGATAGTCACGTCAGTAGGATCGACTTAATCGGAAAAGATGCGATTGTTTTAAAAGATGGTAAACAAGTTACACAATTTAATGAGGGTATTCTTCCTTGGTCAATTCAAAATCCAGTAGCTTTAGTTTTTGACGAATACGATGCAGGAAGACCTGACGTTATGTTTGTTATTCAAAGAGTATTGGAGGCTGAAGGAAACTTTACACTTCTAGATAAGAATAAAGTAATCAAACAAAACAAGTTTTTTAGATTATTTGCTACGTCTAATACAGTTGGCTTAGGTGATACAACTGGCTTATATCATGGGACCCAGCAAATAAATCAAGGTCAAATGGATAGATGGAATATTGTTACAACGCTTAATTATCTAAGTTTAGAAAAAGAAATGGATATTGTATTATCAAAGAATAAAAACTTTAATAATCAAAAAGGTAAAGAAACTATTTCAAATATGATTAAAGTGGCCTCACTAACAAGAAAAGGATTTATTGCAGGTGATATATCTACTGTAATGAGTCCAAGGACCGTTTTACATTGGGCAGAAAATGCAGAAATATTTAAAGATACAGGATATGCTTTTAGAGTAACATTTTTGAATAAATGTGATGATATAGAAAAAAACACTATAGCAGAGTATTATCAAAGATGTTTTGGTGAAGATCTGCCAGAGTCTCTGGTAAATATTCAAATTTAAATGAATAATAAAAGTGATAATTTAAAAGAAAAACTCAAACAAGCTTTATCCTCAACTGCTAAGGTTATCTCTGGTGATTTTGACATCAAAGATGATTCAGAAAAAGATAAAAGTTCTAAAAAATTTGATTTTTTTGATATCGAAAATTTAAATTCTCCAAATGATTTTATTAAGGCAAGAGCAGAATATGACACATTTGCTCTAAAAAAAAAATTTTCAAATGATAAAATTTTTAAAAAAAATATTCCTTTTAATTCATCTTGTAAATCGCTGTACACTATAGCTGAAAAAGTCAGATATGAGTCTTTAGGTTTTAAAATGTTAAAAGGAATAGAAAAAAATCTTAAGGAAAATTATAATCAAAATATTGATTTAAAAAAAAAAGATCAAATTAAGACTAAAGAAGATGTGCCTGTAATTGAGGCGTTTGAACTTTATATGCTTAAAAAATTTCATAATTTAAAATTAAATTCATTTACTAGTAGAATGTTAAGTTTTTGGGAAAAAGATTTTGATAAAGCAATTAGTGAACATATTGAATTTTTAAAGGAAAATTTAGAATCTCAAGATAAATATTCATCAAAATTTTCTGAAATACTTCAAAAGATGGATATTTTTCAAAATGAAGAAAGTGAAGAAAGTAAGGAAGAGAATCAAGATAATGAACAAAATAATCCATCTAATGATGATCAAAATAGTGAGTCTGATGATAAAAAAGAACAAAACAATGAAGAGGAAACTGAAGCTAGCTTAGATTCTGACTATGATATAGATGAATTCAAGCTTGATGAACAATTGGTTGATGCTGACTCTGATCAGCAAAATAATGAACAGATAATACAAAAAAAAAATATTTCTGATCTAAACTTGGATTATAAAATTTATACGTCTCAATTTGATGAAACCATTAAGGCAGAAAATTTAGAAAATTTTGATGAAGTGGTAAAATTAAGGAAAACCTTAGATCAACAATTAATGAGTTTTCAGGACATAATTACAAAACTTGCAAATAAGCTTCAACGACAACTATTGGCTAAGCAAAATAGATCATGGGAATTTGATTTAGAGGAAGGATTGCTTGATAGTTCAAAATTACCTCGAATTATAATGGACCCTTATAATTCTTTATCATTCAAAAAAGAAAAGGATTTAGATTTTAAAGATACAGTTGTAACATTACTAATCGATAATTCAGGATCAATGAGAGGAAGACCAATAACCATAGCAGCAATCTGTGCAGATATCTTATCAAGAACTTTAGAAAGATGCTCAGTCAAAGTTGAGATTTTAGGTTTTACTACAAAAAACTGGAAAGGTGGTCAAAGTAGGGAGTTTTGGAATAAAAATAGTAAACCCAAAACACCCGGCAGATTAAATGATTTAAGACATATAATCTATAAAGGAGCAGACACTCATTGGAGACAAGCTAAAAATAACTTAGGCTTGATGCTTAAAGAAGGATTATTAAAAGAAAATATAGATGGCGAGGCAATATCATGGGCATTTAATAGAATTAAAAAAAGAAAAGAAGAAAGAAAAATATTAATGGTTATTTCTGATGGAGCACCCGTAGATGATTCAACTTTATCTGTTAATTCAGGAGATTTTTTAGAAAAACATTTAAAAAAAATGGTAAAATATATTGAAGAAAAAACAGAAATTGAAATTTTAGCTATTGGAATTGGCCATGACGTTTCAAGATATTATAATAGAGCAATCAAAATCACTGATGTTAATGAGCTTGGTGATGTAATGATTTCTCAATTAAGTTCTCTTTTTGACAAAAAAAATAAATTACATTAAATTTTCATTAAATCACTATTATTCCACTTAATAACAACCTCTGCTCCACTTCTTGTTTTTGAATTTCTACAATTTACTGTTGCAAAGTTTTTTTCTAACAAAGTTTTTCCTATAAATATTCCTAATCCAAGGCCTGCTTTTTTTTTATCTTCCTGAATGACTGATTTTAAATAAGGTTCTCCTATTTTTGATAGTATATTATTTGGATAACCTTCCCCATCATCTTCGATTGATATTTCAGTAAAACCATTATTGCTTTTAAGAGTAATGAATATCTTACTCTCACTAAATTTGTTTGCATTACCAATAAAATTTCTTAGTCCATATACTACTTCTAATGATCTTGTCATTTTTTTTTGATTTGAATCTTGCTCAAAATTAAAAATGAAATCTTTAGAGCTTGTTTCTTTAAATGATGAAATAATTTCCTTTAAATAATCTCTAATACTAAAATCTTCATCAATAAAGTCGTCTTCCTCTATTGGGTTTAATGATAATTTTTTTAAAATCTCGTTACATCTTTCAACTTGGTCAGAAAGTAATTCTATATCTTGAACAACATCTTTTTGACCACTCAATTGTTTTTTAAGTTCTTGTGAAATTATCTTAATTGTTGAGAGTGGTGTCCCTAAAGAATGAGCTGCAGCTGCAGCCTGTCCACCTAAAGATAACATCTCATGTTCTTTAGCCATAACTTCTTCCATTTTATTTAAAGCCTCTTTTCTTAGTCGTGATTCTGTTCCAAAAATAATTGCAAAATAATTCAAAAAAACTAGAGCTATTATTAATGAAACTGGTATTGAGTAATAGTAATACGGATCTACGTGAAAGTGATTATTTAATGGATCAGGCAAGTCTTCTGAGTAAAAGGTTAGGAAAACTATTATTAAAACTGTTGTAACAACAAGTAACAAATTCGTTCTTAACCCTAAATTTGAAGAAGCAAAAACACTAGGTATAATTAAAAAAATTACAAATGGATTGGAGATTCCACCAGTTAAATAGATTAAAACCCCTAGTTGAAAAATATCTATTAATAAAAAAGCTAAGGCAGACCTATCTGAAAGCTGAGTTTTTTTGTAAATAAAAATTAAAAAAAGATTACTTAAAACCCCTACTAAAATAACTAAATTCGAAAGTATAAAATTAAAATCAAAATTAAAATAAAAATAAACAATATTTATTGAAATTAATTGACCAATTATACCAATCCATCTTAGGGTAATATAAGTTGATTTTTTTAAAGTGTAAAATTTTGAAGTTTCAAAAAACTTCATTTTTATATGTCAAGGTTTTGTACATTTATAGCATTTGATATAATAAAATCTTTTCTCAAAGCAACATCATTTCCCATTAGAGTATGGATCAAATCTTGATCTTTTTGTATGTTTTTTGAATATTGAACCTGGAGTAAGTTTCTTGTTTCAGGGTCTAATGTTGTATTCCAAAGTTCATCTGGGTTCATTTCTCCCAAACCTTTAAATCTTTGAATATTCATCTTTGATTTCTCTAATTCAATTTCTTTAATGTATTCTTTAGAACCTTTTTTAATCCTTTTTAAATCTTTACTGTTATTCACAATATAATTTTCAAGATCTTTTTCATCTTTTATATAAATTCCTTTGGATCCTTTATTTATTTTAAATAAAGGTGGCTGAGCAAGATAGACATGTCCATGTTCAATTAATTTATTGAAAGGTTTGTTGTTAAAAAAAGTCAACAAAAGTGCTCTGATATGAGATCCATCTACATCAGCATCTGTCATGATTATTATTTTTCCATATCTTAAATCTTTTAAATCTATTTCATGTGCTTTTGGATCAAGACCTAGAGCATTTATCAATGTTAGAATTTCATTTGACGAAATCATTTTTGCCAGTGCTTTAGTTCTTTGATCTGCACCATTTTTATTTCCATTGTTGTTTTTTTTCATTTGAAGTTCTTCTACATACGTATTAAGAATTTTTCCACGTAATGGTAATACGGCTTGATTAGATCTATTCCTTCCTTGTTTAGCAGAACCACCTGCTGAATCTCCCTCAACAATAAATAACTCTGTCCCCTCTTGTTTTCCAATTTGACAGTCTGCTAATTTACCTGGTAAACCACTTAATTCTAAAGCACCTTTTCGTCTAACACCTTCCCTTGCTTTTCTTGCTACGTCTCTTGCTAAAGCTGCCTGTATAATTTTTGCTAATATTATTTTAGCAATAGATGGGTTTTGATCAAACCATATAGATAGTTTTTCATTAACTAAAGTTTCTACAATCATCCTTACTTCTGAAGATACTAATTTATCTTTTGTTTGAGATGAAAATTTTGGATCTGGAATTTTTGTTGATAATACACATGTTAATCCTTCTTTAATATCGTCTCCAGAAATTGTTAGTTTGTTTTTTTTAAGCAAATTATGTTCATTGGCATATTTATTTACAACTCTTGTAAGGGCGCTTCTGAAGCCCAACAAATGCGTTCCACCATCTTTTTGATAAATATTATTTGTGTATGGATAGATATCTTCGGAATAGGTGCCATTCCATTTAAGTGAACATTCTATTTCAATATTGTTCTTTTTACCCTCAAAATATATGGGTTTTTTGAATAATTCATTTTCATTTTTATTTATTAATTTTTCCCTCTTTTCATCTAAAAATTCTACAAATTCTAATACTCCACCTTCATATCTAAACTCATCTATTTTTTCTTTTTTTTGACTACAATCAATGAAATTAATTTTTATACCTTTGTTCAAAAAAGCTAACTCTCTCATCCTTTTAATTAAGATATTTCCACTGAATTTAATTGATGAAAAAATTTCTTTCGACGGTAAAAAAGTAATTTGAGTTCCTGTATTTTTTGACTTTCCAACTACTTTGAGTGGTGCTTTTGCTTCTCCATTTTTAAACTCAATAAAATATTTTTTTCCGTCTCTATCAATTTCTAATTTAAGTTTTTCAGATAGAGCATTTACAACTGAAACTCCAACACCATGTAATCCCCCTGAAACTTTATATGAATCATGGTCAAACTTTCCTCCAGCATGTAATTGAGTCATAATTACCTCTGCTGCAGATTTTTTTTCTCCTTTATGCATATCAGTTGGTATACCTCTGCCATCATCGTTTACTGTTATTGTTCCATCGCTATTTATTTTTACTTTAATATTTTTACAATATCCTGCTAACGCTTCGTCAATAGAATTATCAACAACTTCATATACCATGTGGTGTAATCCAGTACCATCATCAGTATCACCAATGTACATTCCAGGTCTTTTTCGAACAGCTTCGAGCCCTTTGAGAACTTTAATAGAATCAGCTTGATATTTGTTGTTTGGCATTTTTTATTTATAGAAGTTTAAAATATAATAACATTTTTTTTGTAAAAAAGAATTTAAAACTATTTTTAAATCACTATTTTTTTCTCAATCTTTGCAAAATTTTTCCTATTTCTAATGATAATTTTAAGTTTGAATAAAAATCTTTTTTTTTAGTTTTTAAATAGAGCGTTTCGAGCACATTTTGCATGGGTGACAATCTTTTTTTCGTTGGTATAATTTTTTTTTTAGTTAATACAAAATTATTTTTATCATTATATCCATCATAATTTATTAAACCTTTTTCACCATATATTACTAACCTACGTTTTTTTTTTATAAGTAGATTTGAAAATGAAATTTTTCCTTCAATTTTTTGAACGGTTTTAAATTTAATCTCAATTGTTTGAAAAAAAGATTTTTTTTTCTTAATTGTTTTATTTGAAATTACGCGAAAACTAGACAGTTTTTTAAATACTTCAAGTATTAATGATAAAGGGTGTGAAAGCCAATCTTGGGATGGTTGTTGAGAATAACTTTTATATTTCTCACTATATTTTCCAAAACTTGCTTCTATAAACTTAATTTTTCCAATTAATTTTTTTTTGAAATTAAAAAGTTAAAGTTTTCATTAAATAAATCAGAATAATTAACAATTACTGATGTTCTTTTTTTTTTCAGACAAACTAATAAGTTTCTTTATTTCATAAGTGTTTTTTGCTGCAGGCTTCTCTAAAATTAAAGGAATTTTTTTTTCAATAAATATTCTGGATATTTTGTAGTGAGTTTCTACAGGAGAAACTATAATTGCAGCATCTATTTTATTTGACTCTATATTTTTGTTGGATAACTTTTGATATATCTTATTGCTAAAATTATTTTTTCTATAAATAACACTTAACTTATATTTTTTGTTATTTAAAATATTTTTATAATATTTTTTTCCAAAGTTTCCAAAACCAACAAGGGCTGTATTTAATTTTGTATCCAATTCTTATATCTATCAATATTATTAATTAAATAGTCAGGAAATGTTTCATCAATATCTATTTTTTTGAAACTAAAGTTTCTATTGAATATATCTTCTCCCTTTGCAATTTTTTCTTTTATTACATCTTTATTTTTAAATTCTTTTTTATCAAATTCGGTATGCTGAAATGAACTTATTTTCTTAATAATACCTTCTTCATCATATAAAAAAGAAAAATGCCACCCACCATTTTTTAGTATTTTTACGTTTTCAGGCTTATCAAATCTCCACCAAGGGTATTGTTTGACCTTATAAGCTCTTAACCATTCAGGCGTTTTAATGAATTTTTTTTTACAAATTTTTGAACCATACCATTCTCTTTGTGTTGTATTCAAAAGATTTAATTTATAATAAAAAAATAATTGTTCAAAAGCACCAATCTTAGATTTTCCATTAACAAATTCCATAATCATTTTTGGATTTGGTATTTCATCAATATCTGACACCAAAACATACGTATCATCATCATATTTGTTTATTTCTTTCATGCAAAAGTCTCTTTGATACTGCAACATTTTCCATGGATCTTTCAAATCAGGAAAATCGTTTACAGGAATATAAATAATCTTATCTTTAAACTCTTTAAATTTTGTAATATCGAAGTTTAAATTTCTTTTATTTCCCCTATGATCATATTCTCCTTCTGTTATTATAAATTTTGTTACATGATCATATAAAATATTTAATCTTAACTTAAGGATAACTTCTTCATCAAAATAGGTTACACAATCTAAAATATTCATATACAAATTACCTTTAATTCATTAGTACAATAAAATGAACAAAAAAATTGCAATTATTGGTGGAGGACTATTTGGCACTACTGCTTATATAACCTTAAAAAGAAAAGGCCTTAATTGTACTTTGTTTGAGAGAAATAAAGATCTTTTATTAGGCGCTTCTACAAATAATTTAAATAGAGTTCATTTTGGCTATCATTACCCAAGAGACGATCAAACTGCAAAACAATCCTATTATGGATATGTTAGTTTTAAAAAATTTTATAAAGAGTCAATAATTAAAAATTTCAAAAACTATTATTTGATCGCCAAAAATAGCAAGGTAAATTTAAATGATTATTTAAAATTTTGTAAACGAAATAACCTTAGTTTTAAACTTATAAATAAATCTAAAATTAAATTTAACCTTAACAACATTCAGGGTGGAATTGAAGTAAAAGAGCCAATTTATGATTGGGATATAATTAAAAAGAAAACAAAAAATCTTCTTAAAAAACTCAAAAATAACAAAATTCATTTAGGAGAAAATATTAAAAAAATTCGCAAATTAGATAACTATGAAATAACTTCAAACAAAGGAATATATAACTTTGATATAATAGTTGATGCATCCTACGATCAATCAAATACCTTAAATAGAAATATCAAAAAAAAAAAATAAAAATAAATACCAATTAGTTGTAGTTTTTGAATTTATACCTAAAAATTTCAAAAAAATGGGATTAGCTTTAATGGATGGAAAATTCTTTTCATTTTTACCTAAAGGAAAACAGAATAAACATTTATTATATCATGTAAAACACTCCATTATTAAAGAAAAAATATGTAATGAATTTCCTAGCAGCTGGAAAAATATTAAAAAATACAATTCTACAATAAAAAACTCAAAAAAAATGATGCTAAAAGATTTGAAAAAATACTTACCAGATACAAAAATTAAATTTACAAATAATAGATATATTAATCCAAGAGTGCTTCCTGCCTATATGGAAAAAAGTGACAAGAGAATATCAAAAGTATGTGAAATATCTAAAAATTATTATCAAATTTTTTCTGCTAAAATTGATCATTCGGTAGATATATCAAAGGAACTTCTTAAAAAAATAAAATAAAAAACGAAAATTCCAGAAAGTCTAATAATAATTTTTTAGGTATTTGGCGGAGAGAATGGGATTCGAACCCATGAAAGAGTTTCCCCTTTACACGCTTTCCAAGCGTGCGCCTTCAACCACTCGGCCACCTCTCCTATTAAAATATTAATTTTATTTAATATAATTAAGATTAATATAAAAATCTTATAATGAAAAAAATATTTACCCATAATTTGAAAATCTTATTTCCTAGCATCATAACCTTGATTTTTGTAAATATATTATGGAATAAAATAAATTTTGAATATCATAATCCAAGTGAAATAATTGGATATTATAGTATTTTTAAATATAGTGCTCTCAACGATAATATACGATATATATTTTTTGTTGGTTTACCTTTATTAAGCTACTTAATCAGCTATATCTATTTCAATAAGCTAGGAATTAAATCATTTAAAGAAGCTTTTATTTTAAAAGAAAAAGAAATTTTTAATGAAAACATTTCATTATATTTTCTTGTTTGTTTCTTTTTTTTAATATTTATTTTTTTTGTATCTAGAGAATTTAATAATAATTTAATAGATCTATTTCATGAAGGCCAAGCTTTATCTGGAGCTCTGAATTTAAAACTTAACAGTCAATTATGGTCTGGGTCTTTTATTATAACAAGCTTATTTGTTGATATACTTAATGCAAACATAGCATGGAACTTATTTGAGATAAAATCGCTATCAGCATATCGTTTATATATAGAAATATTAAATTTAATTACATTATTAATCATTTTAATATTTGTATTTAATCTCACAAATGGAACAAACTTAAATAAAAATTTAAAAACTATTTTTTTTATTCTTGTTTGTTTCTTTATTTTTTTTCAATTAGATAATGTCTCTCTAAACTATAGAGAGTTACCAATCTTTATATTTCTCCTTTTTGTTTATAAAATTTTGAATTTAAATAAATTAAATTTAATTTATTGTTTGATTTTAGGAATACTCCCTCTTTTAAGTTTACTTTGGAGTTTAGATAGGGGCGTTTTCATATTTATAGTTTACTTTCCTTTTTTTGTAATCTTGTTAATTAATAAAAAAATAAAAGAACTATTTTTAATTATCTTATTTTGTATATCATCTATTGTTTCTTTTTATTATATTATAGGTTCCTTAGAATTTAATTATTTCATTAATAATTCTTTAGATATATTATCAAGTTCAGATCTTCTTAATGGAATTATTCACCCAACTCCATTTTCAAGTGATTACGGATCATCAAGAGCAACCAAGAACTTATTACTAATTATTATAAACGGTATATTAATAGTAAATTATCTTTTTAATAAAAAATCAAATCTGAGTAAAAATACAATATTATTTATTTTTATATTTTATTTAATGTCTTTAATATTTTATAAAATTGGTGTGACAAGATCTGATGGTGGTCATATAAAGCAGGGTGGTAGCTTAAATTTAATCTTATTTGTATATTTATTTTGTTATAATTCTTTATTTTTCATTAACAATAATAAGAATTTTAATAATTTAAATCATAACTATTTTAAATATTTAAATTCATTATTAATTATAATTTTTTTTCTTGTAAATATTCCAAACAATTTTATTAAAAATATTTATAACATTAAAGATAGAGTCATAAATTATATTAATATTCCTGATGAAAACTTTCTAAAAAAAGATGAATTGATCTTAATAAACGAATTGAGATTATTAACTGTTAATGAAAAGTGTTTTCAAGTTTTTTCTTATGAAACTGCTATCTCTTATTATTTAAATAAAACAACTTGCACAAAATTTTACCATATAATGAATATGGGCTCAAAAAAAAATCAATTAATATTTATTGAAGAATTAAAAAAAAATAAACCTAAATTTGTATTAAGTGGAGGAACATATCAAAATATTGGTAATATGAAGGGCAGAAACGAAACTGAACTTTCTCCAAAAGATAGATTTCCTTATATTGATAATTTTATTTCGGAAAATTATAAAATTTATAAAGAAATTGATAAATGGAAAATTTTAGTTAAAAATTAATAGATTATAACATTTATAATGGCTTTAACATTTCATACATTTAAATATCTTGAAAAACTTAAGAATAATAATCTTGATTTTGGAGAAACTTTAACAATAGGTAGATTAAATAATTTGTTAAAAAAAGAAGACTATAAGCAATTAGATATTGATGTTTCGCAAGATATATATGCTGATAATATTTTAAAAAATTATTTTAATTTATCTTCACTTAACGCCTTGGATTATTCGTCATTTGAAAAAGCAGACATTATCCATGATTTAAATTTACCATTGAACAACTATAAAAAACAATTCGATACTATTTTAGATTTTGGAACATCAGAACATGTTTTTAATATTGTTGAATGCTTTAAAAATATATCAAATTTATGTAAAATAAATGGCCACATAATTCATTGTCTTCCAGCCAACAATAATTGCGGTCATGGTTTTTGGCAATTTAGTCCTGAATTATTTTTTAATATCTATGACAAAAAAAATGGATTTGATGAGACTGAAATTTTTTTAATTAATCTTTTTGATAAAAAAAATTGGTATAAGATTAGAAAACAAAAGTTAGGTGAAAGATTAGAACTTAATTCTGCTGAACCACTATACCTTTTGGTCAAAACTAAAAAAATTGGTAAAAATTTTTATCAAAATATTAATCAGTCAGATTATGAACAACAATGGAATCAAACAACAAGTCAAAAATTAGTAAAAAAAACTGCATTAAGTTTATTGAATAAAAAGGTAAAAGATTTTTTTAAATCCTGTTTAAAAAAAAATATATTTACAAGGAAATTTTATATGAAATTAGAGGATATAAAATTACATAATAAGAATAATTTTAAAGTAAATAAAAACTTAGATAAATTAAGAATTTAAATATTAAAATAATTTTTTATTTTATACAAACGTCTATTTAAGTTTTTCCTTTGTCTATCAAAAAAACGTAAACATATATTTCTTTTTTTATCTCTTTTTGCAATAATTGGATAATTTTCTAAATGATCAAAGGTTCTCTTTCCCTTTTCATTTAGAGCCCATTCAGACTCGTAAGCTGATAAGAATTCGCAATTAGTTTTTTTAGCTAGAATTGAAAGTACACTTTGTGAATGTCTATGTGAAATAAATTTTGGATATGATTTTTCAATAAATTTACTTTCATCATCATCAATTAAATCATATCTATTCCTTGTTATTTCATAATGTTCTTTCATAAGATTTTCAGAAGTTTTACATTTACGTAAAAAAAATGAGCCACCCCAAACTTGTGATGATTGAATGATATTGTCTTCAAATTTAAGATTAAAAAATTTAATTAAATCAGACTTTGTATATTCGTATTCAAGATTTTTAGGGAAATCATAATTGTCAAATTTACTTTCTAAATTAGGCTTCTTATATGAAAAAAACAAAAAACCATTTTTATCTTTTGATGCTATGTCAATATATTCCTTTAATCTTTGAACACCTTTTTTGTTAAAATGACAACCTACATCACACCAATGATAAATGTCTCCTTCGTTCATTTTTGAGAGAACAATTTGATGCACATAAGTTTGCCAAACCCAATGTCCATAACCTCTTTTTTTTCCTTTTTTTAATAAATCACTTACATAATTTTTAAAATCATCATTTAAATCTTTAGGATTAAAAATATGAATATAATCATAAACATTCATTTCATTTGCTTGTTTTTCGAATCTTTCTGCTGATCTTTCTAAATCTAAACTATAGAATGTTGCTAGATGAGTTTTCATTTATTTGATTTATTCAAAAATTTTTAAATCAACTCTGTGTTCGATATTTTTTAAAAACTTTGCAGGGTTGCCAATTACCACTTCATTTTTTTTTACATTTTTTGTAACTACAGCACCGGCTCCAATAAAAGCACCACTCTCAATTTCTAACTTTGGCATTATAGTAGCATTTAAACCTACTGTAACATAATCACCAATTTTTGTATTACCACCTATAACTGAACCTGGCATAAGGTGAACTCCGTTTCCTATAATGCAATCGTGTTCTGCTATTGAACCAGTATTCAATATACTATAATCACCTATTGTTGCCCTGTAGTGCACAATTGAACCTGGTAACAGTTGTACCCCTTTTCCTAAAAAATCCCTATTATCAAAATAAGCATGTTTGCTAATAACATTTAAAGGTTTAAGATTTTTTTTTTCCAACTCTTTTGAAATCAAATATCTTGCTTTACCTAATTCACTACCAATGCAAGTAACAAAGTAATCAGATTTTTTAAAGAACTCATTTAATTGATCTTTTTTATTAGAAAAAACTGCATTAGAGGAAAATTTTGGTGCTTCAAGATTTGGATCAAAAAGATACTTTACAGACAAATTTTTTGTGTTTTCTGTAATTTTATCATTAATGATGAGGTCATAAATTATGCCAGCTTTATATTTTGCACCCCAAAAGAAAACATTTTTAATCATTGCATTTGATTATATTTAAAATT
>MDTC01230862.1_pt1 | contig 15167 bp, 9 predicted proteins | sample 811181 | NCBI WGS metagenome assembly MDTC01 (sample SAMN05326644, study PRJNA326480) | marine metagenome | isolation source: seawater | place: Pacific Ocean: North | collected 2011 | reverse complement strand
ATACCTAAGGTGGCTAGTGTTAGACCCGTTAAACCATATAAAAATGACATGATTCCCAAACGAGTATTTTTCACACCAATAATTGGATCAATACCATGAATTGGAAATGGTGAAAAAGTATCCGAAATCTTTACGCCCTTGGACACTAGCATTTTGGCGCCATCCTTCAGAATCCCGTCACAGTCAAACATAACATAAATTACTTTTTCAGACATCTATTTCCCTTAATGTGATTTATAATAATCAGGTGATTCCTTATAAGATTGTCCCGAACCCTTCAGTATAGATTTCACCTCATTCAAAGCCAATACCGGAAAAAATCTCGCGAACAATAAAAAGAAAACAAAAAACAAACCAATTGTCCCTACATAAACACCAATATCAATAGGACTTGGATAATGCATACTCCAAGAAGAAGGTAGATAATCTCTATGAATTGAGGTTACGATAATAACATACCGCTCAAACCACATTCCAATATTCACTACAATAGAAATGAAAAATGTAAATAAAAGACTTCTTCTTAATTTTCTGAACCACATCAATTGCGGAGAAACAACATTACATGTCATCATTGCAGCATAAGACCACCAATAGGGACCTGTCGCCCTATTTATGAAGGCGTAGGCCTCATACTCCACTCCAGAGTACCACGAAATGAAAAGCTCCGTAATATAGGCAGTTCCTACGATCGAACCTGTAACCATAATTACAATATTCATGTATTCAACATGCTTTGTATGAATATAAGCCTCCAAATTCATCGCCTTTCTCATGATAAGTAGTAAGGTTTGAACCATTGCAAAACCAGAGAATACAGCCCCAGCTACAAAATAAGGCGGGAAAATTGTTGTATGCCAACCTGGAATCACTGAAGTAGCGAAATCAAAAGATACAATTGAGTGAACTGAAAATACAAGCGGTGTTGCCAATCCAGCCAAAACAAGGGAGACTAGCTCGAAACGATTCCATTCCTTTGCTCTGCCAGACCAACCAAATGCCAGAATTGTATACATTTTTTTTGAAATAGGCTTTTTTGCTCTATCTCGTATGGTCGCAAAATCCGGAATCAAACCGATATACCAAAACACCAATCCAACAGATAGGTAGGTTGATATTGCAAATACGTCCCATAAAAGAGGTGAGTTAAAGTTCACCCAAAGAGATCCAAATTGATTTGGAATCGGCATTACCCAGTAACCAACCCACAAACGTCCCATATGAATCAGTGGAAATAAACCGGCCATAAATACAGCGAAAATTGTCATCGCCTCAGCTGACCTGTTGATTGCCATTCTCCATTTCTGTCGAAATAATAATAAAACAGCAGAAATAAGTGTTCCTGCGTGGCCTATACCAACCCACCATACAAAATTCGTAATATCCCAAGCCCATCCGATTGTTTTATTTAAACCCCAAACACCCACACCTGTACCGAGTAGATATAATATACATCCCACTCCATATACACCTATGATTAACGCGATACCGAATAAAATATACCACATCTTTGGTGCCTTATCCTCAATAGGCCTACAAACATCCTCAGTAATGTCATGGAAAGACTTGTGACCAAGTATGAGCGGTTCTCTTATTGCTGCTTCCTTTTGCATAATTCTTTTTCTTAGTGTTTTAGATGGTTGGTTTCATGTTTATCTTCCCCATGACCATCATGTACCGCCTCGGTTTCAGTGCCGTGCGCAGAACCATGACCGTGCTCTTCAGTTTGCAACTTTTCCAGCAAGTCATTTTCTTCATTGCGCACTTTGACTTTATACCATACATTGGGTTTCACTCCAACCTCTTCCAACGCTTGATAAGATCTTTTATCTTCAGAACTTTTTCTGACGTTCGAGTTAATGTCATTCCAATCACCAAATGTTATTGCACCGGCAGGACAAGAATCGCCACATACCGCACTGGTGTCTTCGTCCGTAAGTGGTCTATTCTCTTTTTTCGCTTTTAGCTTTGCTGCTTGTATAGTTTGAACACACATCGAACATTTCTCCATTACACCGCGAGTTCGAACGGTAACATCCGGATTTAAGACCATTCTACCTAAATCATCTTGTGCAGGATTTATTTCTGTAAACTTTTTATAAGATGGATAGTTGAACCAATTGAACCTTCTTACCTTGTATGGACAGTTATTTGCACAATATCTAGTACCAATACATCTGTTGTATGTCATTTGATTTAATCCCTCATTACTATGTGTCGTTGCAGCAACAGGACAAACTGTTTCACATGGTGCATGATTACAATGCTGGCACATCATTGGCATGTGAACAACTTTTGGATTAGCTGCTGCTAATTCTGCTTTACTAAATGAAAAAGTCTCTTTGTCCTTTCGCGTTCCAATGGTGGCCTCCTCATCACTTGCATAGTACCTATCTAAACGCAACCAGTGCATCTCCCGGCCTCTTCTAACCTCATCTTTACCAACAACAGGTACGTTATTTTCAGCTTGACAAGCAATAAGGCACGATCCACAACCAAAACAAGCATTTAAGTCAATAGTCATTGCCCATCTGTGACCAATATTTTCAACCGGGTGTTCATCCCATAAATCAAATTCACCTACCGGCTTCTCGACATGATGACCGTTCTCATCAATTGTCTGTAAAGTATGTGTGGGATTGTAGGTCTCTTTATCATGGGAGTCATAAATCGATTTAGTCGTCTCTCGAACAATAGAGTGCCTTCCCATTACTGTATGGTGAATCTGAGTCGCAGCAATAATATAATCACCATCTATTTTTTTCAATTTCCCAGAATTGGCGTAGTTAAAAACTTTTGAATCCTGAGAAAGCATCTTAAATGAATTTTCCCCAATTGGCGTTGGGTGACCTTTGGCATTTAAAATATAACCACCATATTCCTTTGTCTGATAGGCAGCTTTTCCAATCTTTTCGCCATTTCCACCACGACCATATCCAAGTGCAATCCCAACCGTCCCTAGGGCCTGACCGGGAGATGGATACACCGGTAAATTAAATGTAATTCCATTGGAGGAGATAGAGGCCATGGATACACCATTCTCTTGATCGAATGTTGTCGCATATCCATTCTTTGTCATTTCGACAGGATTCATTGTGATGTAGTTGTCCCATGTTACTTTTGAGATAGGATCTGGCATTTCTTGAAGCCAAGGATTATTGGCTTGTTCACCCGAACCAATTCCAGTTTTTTGATACATCACAATTTCTAAGCCTTTATCAAATTTTGGCAACGTTGAAATAGGCGCAGAATTAAATACTAACGCTTCCTCTATTGGAGAAGAAGGAAGGTCAATACAGCTATTGTGTACAGCTAATTCGAAACTTTCACTGCTTAATTCTGAAAAAGTTTTCTTTATTTTTTCATAAGCTACAGTCGAATTTTTACCTTCTCTTATCGCCAAATCAGACCAAACCATTAATGACTCAATAGGGCAGGCCGTATTATGCAGCGGAGTTATCATTGGCTGTGATAGAGCATAATTTTTTGTATTCACATTGAAATCAGACCATCTTTCCAAACTGTGATGCGCTGGGCAAATATACTTACAAAGTGAGGCTGTCTCATCTGCGTGTGCATTCATAGAAATGCTTGTTGCTACTTTCTTCAGCTCTTTTGCAAAATCTTCACCATTAGGTAATGAGTATACAGGATTGGAATTGAGGAAAAAAACAACGTCTGGTCTTTGGCCTTTTGACATCTTCTCTACAAAATCAAGCATTTTTGCCTCTTCCGATCGAAACATATTTAACTCGTTGTAAATATCTATGGTAGTACCATAAGCTCCTAATTTATTATTGATTTCATTAACTAACTGCTGAATCCCAATATTATTCGTCCCACAGACAACAAGCGACTCTTTACCTGACGCTTTAAGTGATTTTATTGCGCCATCCGCAGTCATTTGCAATGACTTAGAGATTTGAACCGTTTTTTGTGCTTTGGTTTTATCTAACTTCGAGAGTATATAACGCAGAACGTGCTCCTCCTCGGATGGCTTCATCATTGCCCTGTAATCAGCATTAGAACCTGTAACACTCATAGTCGCCTCAAACTGAAAATGCTTGGACATCCATTCTGAGTCAGGATTTCTTTTCATACCATAATCACAGGAGAATACAGTTGGCATCAACCAGGTACTAAGAAAATCAGCACCAAAAGAGACAATTGTTTTCGCTTTTAAAAAGTTATAGCTTGGTATAAACGACTTGCCAAAATTCAACTGATTTGCTTTTCGCATCGCAGAATATGAAATTGGATCATATTGTATGTGGTCGAAATTCCCCGGTATAGAATTCTTTAATGCATCAATAGAGGAAGCCAGTGAAGGGCTAATCACTGTATTTGATATCAATGTCACATTTTTCGCAGAGGCCAATGATTTTCTTACATCCCTGTCCACTAGTGACCATTTGGTGTCTTTTCCTGATTTTTGGGGGCCCTGAAGCCTCTCTCCGTCGTATAGGCCTAGAACTGAGGCTATGATTTGAGCGTTCACAACACCTTTAGACAGACCAAAATCTTTATTCCCTTTAATGAAAATTGGACGACCCTCTCTCGTTTTAACGAGAATACTTGCATATGAATTTCCATCATAATATGTTGAAGCATACCAGGTTGCCATTCCAGGTATAACATTTTCCGGCTTCATTACATAGGGTATCGCCTTTATAACCGGTGCCTCACATGCAGCTACAGTCGCGGCCACAACAGAAAAACCAAGAAACTTTAGAAAGTCTCTTCGTCCAGTCGAAGATTCATTAAGACTATCATCAGAAAGTATGTTCTCCAAGTTGTTTTGTTCCGGGAACTCAACATCTTTCGACTTCTGAAAAGCTTCCGTTTGATGAAGTTCGTCGAGACCTTTCCAATATTTTCTTTCGTTCGTCATATTTTTTTATTCCGCAGAAACATTCATTTTAATAATGGCATTTTGAACATTCCCAACCACCTAATTCTGAAACTGATACCCTACCATCTTCATTGTACTGATTTAATAAATTGTAATCATTTTCTTTTAGACGGTCATGAATCTCTGTGTAATAGCCACTCTTACCATCCGTGATATTCACGCTGGACTGCTCGTGACATTGAATACACCAACCCATTGTCATAGTGGCTCGATCAAATTCGATTTTACTGTCAATGTTTTCTTGAATTTTATTCAACTCTTGATAAGGCTGGACCTTTGCAGTCTCGTTTAGTTTCGTCATATCACCATGACACTGCTTACAATCGAGACCACCAACAACAACATGTTGCGAGTGGTTGAAGTAAACATGGTCAGGTAAGTTGTGAACTTTATTCCAAACAATCGGCTCGGTCTGATTAGTGTACGACCCGGACGGACCGCGTGTTGGATCCCAACCTGCTGCTGCATAAATTTTGGCAATCTCGCCCTGATACTCCTCTCCTTCACCGTTAATTTTCTTGTGACAATTCATACATACGTTTACTGTTGGGAGACCAGCTGATTTTGATTTGGTTACTGAATTGTGACAGTATTTGCAATCAATACCATTGACTCCGGCATGAACATCATGAGGAAAAGCAATTGGTTGTGACGGCTGATAGGCCTCGACGACATTCACACTGTAAAGAGTCTGAAAAAAACCAATGACAACTGATAATACGAGTACTAGTGTCGTCAATCCAACATACAGTCTGTATTTCCAAGCCCAAGTTTTAAACTCCTCAATATATGTCAGCCCTTCGGAGGTTTCATCACTTTCTTTGGTGGCAATTTTCAATTGACGACGAACACCACCAACAGCCATAATGATGATACTGAACATAATACCCATCACAATCCAGATCCAAGGAATACTTTCCTCTTCTTCAACTGTAATATTGGTTGAATTCGCTTGAGCAACATTACCTCCACCTGCCGATGCATTCGGATCTTGGGAATCAACCCAGTCCAGAATTGAGGAGATTTGATCATTTGTCAAATCACCAAAGGCCGACATGACACTTCCGTTATATTCTTGAAAGACCTCAAGTGCACGTACTGACTTTCCACTTGCCCTTAGAGCTGCATTATTTCTAACCCATTCGTAAATTAGTTCCCCTTCACCTGCATCTTCCCATCTTTTACGGGCTTCATATAATTTTGGACCTGTTCCATTTTTAAACACGGCATGACATGTCGCACATTTTGCCTTGAAAAGACCTTCACCTTGAGCTAAGATTGAACCACAAATGAAAATTGAGATCATTATTAGGAACACTCTAACACAGACTGAAAATTGTACAAAACGCTGAAAGACAGGTATATTCATTAAACTTTATTAAAAAAAAATAGTTGTTACTTTAATTTTCAGTAAAATTCACCTCAAAAATACGCAGATTCAATATTTTAATGACACTTTTATGACAAAAATACTTGGATAAATATTAATTTAAAATCATTCTAAATAAGAAAATTGATGATTGTAACTATTTTCATTAAATTCGTGTAAACTCTACTACCGAACGGTGTTTATTATGCAAAAAACGATACTCTTTTTGTTGTTTTCTTTTTCAATCTTGATTTCCAATTTTGCACAAATTAATGGCTCTGTTGGTCGCATCGATGTTCTTGCTGATTCGAGAATCGAAAATCTGGTTGACTTAGAAAAAAGCATTGACGAAATTACAGGATATCGGCTTCAGATTTGTTTTGATTCAGACAAAAAAGTTATCGATGAAGCCAGAGATCGATTTTTAAAATCATACCCGCTCATTGCTACCTATGTTGAGTTCGAAGCACCACACTTCAACCTGAAAGTAGGAGATTTTAGAACCCGTCTCGAAGCCGAAAAGTTAAAAAGGGAAGTTTTCGGTGATTTCGTTATTTGTATTATTCATGAAGACCTTATACAGCTTCCAAGAATAGATTAAAAGTGTTTCCAACCTTGGGCAGAGATTCGTACGGCACTATTGTTCTTGTCGATGAGTAAGTTTTCCTGAGACTTGTCCGTAACAAAACCAATTACCGAAAAGCTAGGATGATTCTTAATTTTAGCATAATCTTTTTGGCTCACTGTGAATAAAAGCTCATAATCTTCACCCCCATTCATTGCACACATGTAAGGGTCAAGACTTAGTTCCTCAGCAGTAGAAATAAGCTGCTCTGTCATGGGTAATTTATCAGAGTATATAGAAACCGAGCAATCACTTGATTTTGCAATATGAAGCAATTCAGAGGCTAAACCATCAGAAATATCAATCATTGAACTCGGGACCAAGTCAAGCTCATCGAACATATCAATTACATCCTGCCTGGCAATCGGATGAATCTGCCTTTTAATCAAGTCGTCATAACCATCTAGTTTAGGCTGAATATTCGGGTTTTCGAGAAAAACGCCCTTTTCTCGTTCTAAAATTTGCAACCCCAGATAAGAAGAACCTAAATCTCCAGTGACCAATATGAGATCGTTTTCTTTCGCCCCATTGCGATAAGTTATTTTTTTCTTTGCCACGCGTCCAACAACAGAAATAGATAAAATCATACCCGATGAAGATGAAACGGTATCCCCTCCAATAAGATCAACATTATAAAAGGAACAAGCCGCATGAATACCCTTATATAGTTCTTGAAGAGCCTCAACTGAGAACTTACTTGAGACTCCTAAAGAAACCATTATTTGTTCAGGTTTTCCGTTCATGGCAAAAACATCTGATACATTGACAGAAACAGCCTTAAATCCCAGTGATTTCAGTGGAACATATGAAAGATTAAAATGAATTCCTTCCACCAACATATCAGAGGATACAAGTATGGATTCTTTAGCTGAAATTTCTAATTCTGCGGCATCATCTCCAACCCCCAGAATACTCGAAGGATTTTTTAATTTTGCCTCTTTTGTTAGCGTTTCAATCAGACCAAATTCTCCAAGTTCATTAATTTCAATAGACTTTTTTTCGTTATCGCTATTCATACTTTATAAAATAAAAAGAGTGAATGCTTGCACATTCACTCTTGTTTAGAGTTGACCCACTAGGGCTCGAACCTAGACTCTTCTGGACCAAAACCAGACGTGTTGCCAGTTACACCATGGGTCAAATAATATTGATTTATCAATTCGGGTGCAAATTTAAAAACTAAATTTCATTTTTTTCGTGCGATTAACAAAAATTATACCTCTAAAGATTTCTTTTGAGAGCATAATACACAAAAATAAAAGCGAATATTCTTAAATTCGCGCAACTCATTAAAGGAATTAATATAGACATGAATTATACTTTCATCAATAAAATTACAGGTTGGGCTGTATTTACCATTGCATCAATTGTATACCTTCTTACGATTGAAGACACAGCAAGCCTATGGGATTGTGGAGAATACATCACAGCTGCTTACAAGCTAGAAGTTGGACACCCCCCAGGCGCCCCACTTTACATGCTTCTTGGTAGACTGTTCTCTTTTTTTGCGGCATCAGAGAATGTTGCTTACTTCATCAATGCCCTTTCTGCATTTTCCAGTTCTTTCACTATTCTCTTTATGTTTTGGTCCTTAACCATACTACTCAAAAAATTAATTTTACAAACAAAAGAGAAGCTTGAGAGACCTGATAAAATAGCCATTTTCATTTCTGCGACAATTGCATCTTTAGCTTACACTTTCTCTGAATCCTTCTGGTTTTCTGCCGTTGAAGGCGAAGTCTATGCAATGGCTTCATTATTTACAGCCGTAATCTTTTGGGCCATTCTTAAATGGGATGAAGAAATGGCATTACACGAAAAGACTGGGTATTCAAATGAGCGATCGCCAAATAAGTGGTTGTTACTCATTATGTTTTTACTCGGTCTAGCAATTGGAGTTCACTTACTCGGTATTCTTGTAATACCTGCGATTGGCTATGTTATCTACTTTAGAGTTAAAAAGACTACCCCGAAAGGTTTTATCCTTGCTGGTCTCCTATCCATTGTTGTTCTCGGATTTATCCAAGAAGGGATTATTCCGGGAACTATATCCCTTGCTTCAAAGTTTGAGGTTTCATTTGTAAACACATTTGGCTTACCTTTCTACTCAGGTTCAGTTCTATTTTTCGCCTTATTGATAGGTACTTGTGTTTTGGCAGTTCGATATGCCAATAAAAAACAAAATACTTTTTTAGCCAATTCATTGATGGGACTTATCTTTTTATTAATAGGTTATGGTTCATTTGCTGTAATAGTGATTCGTTCAAATGCAAATACGCCACTTGATGAAAACGATCCTGAAAATTTAGTTACACTTCACTCTTATCTCAAAAGAGAGCAATACGGTAGCGCTCCTTTATTGAAGGGGCAATATTGGAACTCCGAAATGGCACCTCAAAATGAGTGGAAAGATCTTTCCGCTTACTATTTAAGAAGATGGGTAGTTACGGATGGGACTTCTGATCTTAAGGCATTTGTAAATGAAAAAGATGCACAAGATTATGTAATTAATGAAAAATCAGATGCTCTCGAGGTAGTTGAAAAATACTTTGAAACCAATGCCACCATAAGAAAAGGAGCCACACCGACATACAGCCAAACAACTTTTTTTCCTCGAATGTATTCCAGTACCCCTCGTCATATCTCAGGATACAAATACTGGTCTGGATACAATCCTTACAGCGAAGGAAGTGGTGAAATCGGAACAGATGAAAACAGAATTCCAACTTTTGGAGAAAATCTGAGCTACTTTTTAAATTATCAATTCAATTGGATGTATTTCAGATATTTCATGTGGAACTTTGCCGGAAGACAAAATGATATTCAAGGTCATGGTGACAATATGAGAGGAAATTGGATATCAGGAATTGGATTTATTGACAATGCTCGACTGGGAAATCAAGCCTATGCGCCGATGTACACAAAGAACAATAAGTCAAATAATAAATTTTATTTCATTCCGCTCATCTTCGCACTAATTGGTTTGGTATTTCATTACCGTAAAACTCCAAAAGACGCATTTGTATTGACACTTGCTTTTATTTTTACAGGTTTTGCCATCCTGATTTATCTCAATCAAAAACCCTTCGAGCCAAGAGAGAGAGACTATGCTTACGCAGGGTCATTTTATTTTTTCGCTATGTGGATTGCATTTGGTGTATACGCCATAATTGATTTTCTGAAAAATACAATCAAGCTTCAAAATGTCAATGTCCATCTAGGTGTTGGTGCTTTGATTGGATTAATCGTTCCTTATATTATGGGATCTCAAGGATGGGATGACCACAACCGTAATGGAAAAACAACCGCAAGAGATCTTGCTAAAAACTACCTAGCCTCGTGTGAAAAAAATGGAATCATCTTCACAAATGGAGACAACGATACATTCCCACTTTGGTATGCCCAAGAAGTTGAGGGATTCAGAACAGATGTGCGCGTATGTAATCTCTCACTTATGGGTACAGACTGGTACACAAATCAAATGAAAATGAAAGCATATGAATCTGAGCCACTTCCAATCAAATTTACGGAGGATCAAATCCTAATGTACGGCGGAACAACAGACCAGCTTTATTTTACAGATTTATACAATATTATTGGAAGTTCCGATATCAAGATGGCAACAATAAAAGAGATTTTAAGCTTAAGATTAGAAAATGGTAACAACGAAAATATCGCAAGAAGTAAGTTTCCAACATTTAAAAATGCGATACAAAATATATTATATCAACTTTCAGTAATGCAACCATCAACGAGGGCTCAGGCTAAAAAACTAACCGCTTATTTGAACACAAATAGTAACCAAAACTTGAGCGATTCAATTGCTACACAATATATGGTCTTAAAACAGCTATATCCGCAGCTAGAAAGCAAACTAAGAACCTATGGCCAAGGAGATGAAAAAAAGTATAACGAAACCATTAGCGCACTCAATCTATTGTCCAAGCCTTTCCAAGATTTTGAGTCTGGATGGGATTCAATAGATTTATCCAAAGCAATGAATTTCGTTCGCGAAAACAAAGGCGTACTCAGAATGAGGCGTGGTACAAAAGCAAATATCTTCCCTGCACAAAACTTCACATTAACTGTTAATAAGGAAAATGCTTTGAAAGCAGGAATTATAGATAAAAACGACGTCGAACGCTGTCCAAATAGCATTACAATAAATTATAGTGGTATTGATAGGATATCTAGGGAAGAAATTATGATGCTCGATATACTAAGTAACTTCAATTGGAAGAGAGGATTATATTTCTCAAGTAATAGAGGTTCTAAATTTGCGACAAGACTTTTACAGAAAGGATATGTCAAGCAAGTTGGCGTGGCATATGAATTAAATCCATGCCCTCCGATACAACCGTTATTGAAAAATGAAAAACAAAACTTCTTTAATGTAGAGAAAATGTATTCGAAACTGATGAAAGAATATGAATTCGGAGATATGGCAAATCCTGATGTCCTAACTGACTATTACGCGAGAAGACATACATCGCATTACAGAACCGACTTTTTATTACTAGCAGAACAGTTGTATTATGCGGGGGACACTATAAGGGCTGTAAAAGCCTTAGATCGTTCGTTGAAGTATATGCCCGTTGAAACCGTAATTGATTTTGGAGAGATCACAGGAAATGATCCTATTACCTCGCTTGATTACAACAGAATTCAAAATAACAGCTACAATCCCAGAATGAGTGGTTGCTTATATGAGTATGTTCAACTGTATGCACTGATGGGGGAAACAAAAAAAGCTACAGATTTAGGAAAAAAGTTATTAAAAATTTACACGAGTGTTTTCTCATTTTTTGAAAATAGCGACGCTTTAATTGTGATCGAACCGGGAACAATGAATAGTAATCGAGATGACCTATTCGCTGCAACAGACGCATGTTTTAAGATGCAAAAAGCACTACAAGGAATGGTTTTTGAAAAGGAGGTAACCGCCGCTCTAAATAACCTATATGGAAAAATTCTTCCAGGTATTGAAAATGAATTATCAACATTGGGTTTATCTGAAAATATGGAAGCACTGAATCAACTTTTCAAAGATCATATGGCTAATATGGCAACAGAATATAGTTATGTACCAAAATAGTTCCATATAATGTTTTTTAGAGTTCCTTTCCTAATACAACTTCTTTTTAAGAGAAGGATATGGCGAGGAAAAGACTCTAATGCGGTATACCTTACTTTCGATGATGGTCCAGATATAGACACAACCCCATGGGTATTGGATCTATTGAAAAAAGAAAATATCAAAGCGACTTTTTTTTGTATCGGTCAAAACATTGAAAAAAACCCAAATCTTTTCAAGGACATCATAAATAATGGACATCTGATTGGCAACCATACTTTTAAACATGAAAAAGGTACAAATACAAAAAAAACATCATACATCGACTCCGTTCGAAAAACCGAGTCCCTTCATTCTTCAAATCTATTTCGCCCCCCATTTGGGAGGATAAATATTTTTCAAGTTTACCATTTAATTTCAATGGGTATGAGAATCATAATGTGGACATGGAATGCCCAAGACTACAAAAAATCTCTTGAGTATACGCGCATAATTAAAAATGCGAAAAACATCAAAGGACGTGACATTATACTGTTTCATAATAATAAAAAATGTGCACATAATATGAAAAATAGTTTACCAGAAGTAATTAAAATTATAAAGCAAAAAAAACTTTTATTTAAACTACTTAATTGATTGAATAACAAATGATGATAAGGTCTAGAATATTGATTTACTTACTAGCATTCTACGTGCTTCTTCAATTTGTATGGTGGGGATATCAAATCATTGATCTTGGAGCTCTTGCTGACCAAACACAGGAGGATACATCACGCAGAATCATCATGATTATTGGGGAAGGTGGTGTTTTTATTTTGATTCTCATGGCAGGATTTTGGAAAATTCAACAATCAATTGCAAAAGAAATTCAGCTTTCGCAAAGACAAAACAACTTCATGCTTTCAATTACCCATGAATTGAAGACACCCTTAACCTCTACTCAGCTTGCCCTACAAACACTCAAAAAACGCAACTTAAAATCAGAAGATCGAATAGACTTAATTTTAAAAGCTCTTGGAGCCAACCAGCGACTATCATCACTAATTGACAATATTATAAATGCCGCAAGATTAGAGAGTAACGATTTTACACCAAGGGTAGAAATATTCCCATTAAGGACATTCTTAAAAAATAAAACTGAGGAGCTCAAAACAAACCATAAGCAGGTCATTATTAAACTAAATTGCGAAATAGACATTATGCGCGCCGATGCATATATGCTTGAAACAATATTTAATAATTTGATAGAAAATGCCATAAAATATTCAGGTGAAAAACCTTTCATAGAAATATCTGTGAAAGATACAGGGAATTATATTGAGATTATAATTAGTGACCAAGGACCAGGAATTATGGGAGAAGAAAAACTACAGGTTTTTAAGAAATTCTATCGCGTAGGGAATGAAATCTCAAGAAGCCAAAAAGGAAGCGGATTAGGCCTATTTATAACAAGTGAATTTGTGCAGCTCCATAAAGGGCGTATCAGATGTGAAAACAATAAACCAGTTGGAACCAAATTTATTATTGAATTACCATATGGAAAATAAAATCGGTTTAATCATTTTGGATGGATGGGGTATTGGAAATAAAGATAAAACAGATGCCATTGATTCAGCTAAGACCCCTTTTTATGACCAACTAATAGGAAAATACTCAAATGCTCAACTGACCACTTTTGGAGAAGCAGTCGGTTTACCGAAGGGCCAAATGGGAAACTCTGAAGTTGGGCATTTGAATATTGGTGCAGGACGAATTGTTTATCAGGAGTTAACAAGAATAAACAAAAGTATAGAGGACGATTCCTTTTTCAAAAACACGGTTTTACTTGATGCACTAAACCTTGCCAAAAAAGAGGATAAAAAGGTCCACTTGATGGGCTTAGTCTCTAATGGAGGAGTGCATAGTACGGAAGAGCATCTTCATGCATTATGTCGAATGGCAAAGCAATTTGAAATCGAAAAAGTATTCGTTCATGCTTTTACAGACGGAAGAGATTGTGACCCTAAAAGTGGTCTAGCATTCATCAAAAAACTTGAAAATTTTATCGCTGATGGACCAGTTGAAATCGCATCAGTAATAGGTCGTTATTTTGCCATGGATCGAGACAATAGATGGGAGCGAATCAAAAAAGCATATGATCTGATAATAAATGGAATTGGAGAAAAATTCAACAGTGCCTCTGAAGCTATAGAAAGTTCCTATAATAAATTCATAACAGATGAATTTATTGAACCCGCAATTATCAATGAGGATGGCCTCATTGATGATGGGGATATTGTAATATGTTTCAATTTTAGATCAGACCGGCCTAGAGAGATCACAAGTGCATTAACACAAAGAGATTTTCCTGAATTCGATATGAAAAAGTTGGAGCTTCATTATTGCTGCATGACACGATATGACGAAGCTTTCAAGGGGCTTAAAGTCTTATTTGAAAAAGATAATTTAATAAATACCCTGGGAGAGGTTATTTCGAAAGCAGGAAAAACACAGGTCAGAATAGCCGAAACTGAGAAATACCCGCATGTTACGTTTTTCTTCAATGGCGGTCGCGAAAATCCATTCAAAAATGAACACAGAATTTTAATCAACTCTCCAAAAGTGGCAACTTATGATTTAAAGCCGGAAATGAGTGCCCCTGAAGTTAAGACTCAAATCATTAAATACATGAAATCTAATAAGCCAGACTTTGTATGTTTAAATTTTGCAAACCCCGATATGGTCGGTCATACAGGAGTATTTTCTGCTATTGAAAATGCTGTAGAGACGGTAGACTTCTGTTTGGAGGAAATTATTAAAGAAGGAAAAAAACTTGACTATGAATTTATTGTGATTGCGGACCATGGAAATGCTGACCTTGCAATCAACCCTGATGAGACTCCAAATACAGCACATACGATAAACCCCGTTCCCATAATCCTAATATCTGACGATAAAAAAATAAAAGTGAGGAATGGGAAACTAGCAGATATCGCACCAACTATACTTAATCGTTTAGGTATACACCCTCCCCAAGAAATGAATGGGAAAAGTTTAATATCCTAGCACAAATATTAAAAAACTAAACTTCGGATGATACATTTTTCATAATAATTTTTAATTTAGAAATAATGTATAGTTCATCTAAATCAGACATTCCAAAGGAAGGATTTGCAGGTTTCAAAGAGAATTGGAGAAATGATGTTAT
>MDTC01130357.1_pt1 | contig 15167 bp, 12 predicted proteins | sample 811181 | NCBI WGS metagenome assembly MDTC01 (sample SAMN05326644, study PRJNA326480) | marine metagenome | isolation source: seawater | place: Pacific Ocean: North | collected 2011 | reverse complement strand
CACGTCGACGAGCTTGTTGATGGCCCCCGTGGCGCCCGAGCCGCAGAAGATGACGATGTCCTCTTCGCCGCCGCCGACGGCCTCGTGGATGATCGCCCGCGCCTCCTCCCGCAGCACCGTGGTCTGCCGCCCGGTGGCGGACGCCTCGGTGTGGGTGTTGGCGTAGGTCGGCATGACCTCGTTGCGGAGATAGTCCTCGATGAACCGGAGGCTTCGGCCAGACGCCGTGTAGTCGGCGTAGGTCACCCGCCGGGGACCGTACGGACCCTCGATGACCTCGTCATCGCCGATGATGGACTCGCGGATGTGCTCGATCAGCAGGTCAGCCTGGCGACTCATGGCGGACGCTCCCGTGAAGGGGGGAGTGTAGCAAGGCGTACGACGTCAGGATGGGCCTAACCGCTGGTCGCACACTTCTCGCACACCAGGTCGGCCAGCCACCACGCGTACCCGAGTGTCGTGGCGATGGGCAGCACGAACGCCCAGCGCTGACGGAGGTCGAGGACCACGATCGCCGCTGCGACCACGGCAAGGGTCGCGTACACGATTGCGAGAAGCGGCCCGGCGTCCATGTGCGAGTTCGCGGTCTGCTGGGCGTAGGGGAGCGTCGCGAAGGTCGACACCAGCAGGATCATCGCGGTCGTGAGCGCAGAAGCGGATCGGTGGTTCATCGGGCCTCCTGCCAGGGACTTGCGAGGCGCGTGCCACTCGGTCGCAGGATCAGTAGTCGTCGACGATCCAGAGGAGCCCGACCCACTCGTCGTTCGCGACGATGAGCCCGGCGTCGAAGGTGGCCTGGAACATCGGTCGGTGGATCAGCCGGTCCGCGCTCCAGCGTGGACGCACGTTCGAGCAGCATGTAGCCCTGGGTCCGAAGGCCTCGAGGAACGCGGCAGCGAGCTGGCCAGCCCGGTGCTCCGGCATCGCGGGGAACCCGTCCGCGGAGCCGCGCCAGAGCAGGTGGCGCAGCAGGCGCCCGGCGGCTTCGGGGTCGTACTCATCCCAGTCGTGGCGGGCTGGTCGCCCGGGGTCCGAGCCGGCGAGGGCATCGAGCACCGCGATGGCTTCGTGGGGCAGGCGCGCGACCCGTCGCTCCACGGCACAGTGCACGACGCCGCTGTCGCGCTCCTCGGCGAGGGCGAGGCGAACGCTCGTCACGAGGATCTGGGGGTCGTCGATCATCGCTGCTCCGCTCGACCCCGACATTGTCGCCCATCCCATCGAATGAACGCCTGTTGCAGGACGTACCAGCGTTCGTCCCACGCGCGCGCGGTGGGTAGGTTCTGCCCCGGAGGCTCCCCATGCGAACCCTGATCCCCGTCCTGCTCGTCCTCGGTGCTGCGATGGCGCCCGCGCTGGCCCACGCCGACACCGACATCCGCCGTGGCGGCTCGTCCTGGGCCCGGCTCGAGAGCGATGGCGACGTGTACATCAACGGCAGCCGCAAGGGGAAGGTCGAGAGCGACGGCGACGTGTACATCAACGGCAGCCGCGCCGGCAAGATCGAGAGCGACGGCGACGTGTACATGAACGGCAGCCGGATCGGCAAGGTCGAGGACGACGGCGACGTGTACGTGCGCGGCAGTCGGATCGGCAAGATCGAGGACGACGGCGACATCTTCCGCAACGGCTCCCGCTGGGGCAGCGCCAGCAACTGCTGCGGAGACGCCGCCAGCAAGCGCAACGTCGGCGCCGTGTTGCTGTTCTTCGCGGGCGACTACCGGTGACGAGGGCGGCTGAGGATCCGTAGTCCGTGGCCAAGGTGGGGCTCTCGCCGCGGAGGGAGTCGGCGGTCCGAACGGCGACGTTCACCACTGAGGAGCGGAGAACCGGAGATCTGACGGAGGGGGAGGTCTTCCCCGCAGTCGACCTGGACAGCCGAGCGGGGTGCTCTCTCTCCGTCAGACCTCCGAACCTCAGCTTCTCCGCGGTGAAAGCCGGCGTGCGGACCACCACGATCGCTCCATCGCCGAAGGCGCCGCCGAGGTCATTGCCCCCACAAACACGAACGGCGCCGGACTTCCGTCCGACGCCGTTCAGCGCTTCCGCGAGCTGGAATCAGCCGTTGCGGCGGCGGCGGGTCACGAGGCCGACGAGGCCGAGGGCCATGAGCGCGCCCAGGCCACCCGCGGGGGTGGTGCTGTTGCAGCCGCAGCCGCTGTGGGGCTGGCTGACGAGGCCGTCGCCGCTGCCGGGATCGTTGGGGTCACCGGTGCCGGGGTCGTCCGCGGGGTTCACGCCGACGCCGGCCATCGGGATGCGCAGCTCGGGCTGGACCGGGTCGTTGGTGGTCACGATGAGGGTGCCGGAGAAGGTGCCCTCGGCGGTCGGCAGGAAGTCGATCTCGAAGGCCTGCTCGGTCGCGGGGCCGTCGTTGGTGCGGGCGACCAGGATGGTCTCCTGCTCCATGACGAAGCCGTCACCGTCGACCACGGCGTAGCCCTCGAGCTCGACGTTGCCGAGGTTCTGAACCACGAACTCGCGGGTGCTGGACTCGCCCAGGGTGACCTGGCCGAAGTCGAGGGTGCGGGCGCCCGCCTGGATGGACGGCAGGTCGTGCACGACCAGGGAGCGGTCCGACTCCAGGGAGACGGTGTCGCTGAAGATGTCGATGTCGAGCGGGTACTGCAGCGGGCCCACGGAGAGGCTGCCGACCTTGACGGTGACGGTGGGGATGACTCGGAAGCCCATCTCGCCCTTGACGTCGCCGACCCAGGTGGCGTCGAACTCGACCTCACCCTCGTTCACCTCGGGGGGCTCGACCAGCATGGTGCCGTCGGTGGAGTTGACGGAGCCCTGGTCGACCTCGATGGCGAGGCCGTTCACGGTGGCGTTGAGCACCGGCTGGAGCTTGCCGTTGACCGTGATGTAGAGGGTGTCCTCCCAGACCTCGAACTCCTCCTCGAAGTCGACGATGTTGTCGCCGGTCGCGGTGAGGGTGACGGTCTTGCCCTGGCGGGTGCCCTCGAGCAGGAGGCTGCGCAGCTCGAAGGTGTCGGTCCAGTCGACCTCCTCGCGCCACAGCTCGTAGCCGAGCTTCACACCGAAGATCTCGCCGGTGATCTCGAGGAAGACGGCGCCCTTGTTCTTGATGGTGATCTGGCCGCCGCGCTCGGTCTGGTTCCAGCTGTTGACCAGGACCTCGGGCCACTCCAGCTCGGACATGCCCTCCATGATGAAGGAGAGGTCACTGGCGACGTCCGCCTTGGCGTAGATGCCGACGCCCTCGTCCCACAGGTCCAGGCCGTAGGCCTGCTCGACGCCCTTGAACAGGCGCTCCTTGCCCTCGAAGATCACGACCTCGTCGTTGGACTCGCCGGGGAGGGGCTCGGCGGCGTGGGCGAGGGTGGGCAGAGCGAGAGCTGCGACGAGAAGAGCGGGGCGAAACATGCGACCTCCGAGCTGGACATAGAGACAGCGCGGGTCCCACAGGGGTCTCCCGCGAAGCGCGCGCTTACTACACCGCGTCCTGGGACCCGGCAAGGAAATCGCACGGCAATCTCCCGGCGGATCCTACGACACGATCGGGCTACCGGGGTCGGCGGATCGCGCGTGGCGCGGTCGCTGACGGAGTCATCGTGCGGATCCTGGCGGCCTTCGACATCGAGAAAGCGTATGGGGATCGCCGCATCCTGCGGGGTGCCGACCTGGAGGTCTCCACCGGGGATCGGGTCGGCCTGGTCGGCGTCAATGGATCCGGCAAGTCGACCTTGCTGCGGATCCTGTCGGGGCAGGAGTCGCCGGATCACGGCAGCGTGACCCTGGACGGTCGCCTGGCCCTGCTGGACCAGGAGCCGGACCTGCCCGGGGACACCGTCGGGGAGGCGGCGGACGCGGCGCTGGGCTGGCACGCGGAGCTCCTCGACAGCTGGCAGGCGGCGCTCGACGCGGGAGACATGAACGCGGCGGCCCGGCTGCAGGGCCGGCTCGACGTCGTGGGCTGGGAGCGCGGTCATGAGGTGGACGCCATGCTCGACCGGGTGGTCGCCCCGCCGCGCGACGCCCTGCTCGCCAACCTGTCCGGAGGCGAGCGCCGTCGGGTCGCCCTGGCGGCGGCGCTGCTGGCCCAGCCCGACGTGCTGCTGCTCGACGAGCCCACGAACCACCTGGACGCCGAGACCATCGACTGGCTCCAGGGCTGGCTCGCCAGCTACCCGGGCGCGGTCCTGCTGGTCACCCACGATCGCTACCTGCTCGAGGCCGTCGCCGACCGCATCGTCGAGGTGGAGGACGGGCAGACCGTCGCGTATGAGGGCAGCTACGCGGACTATCTGCTGGCTCGGGCGGAGCGGGAGGCCCAGCTCCAGCGCTCGGAGGACCGCCGCCTGTCGATGATCGCGCGGGAGGCTGAGTGGGCGTCGCGCTCGCCGGCGGCCCGCACGACCAAGCAGAAGGGGCGGCTGCAGCGCCTGGAGGCCCTCCGGGATCAGCCGGGCCTCAAGCGACAGCAGGCGTTCTCCCTCGATCTCTCGACGGGACTCAAGACGGGGCGCTCGGTGCTGGAGCTGGTCCAGGCCACCAAGGGCTACGGCAAGCCGCTGTTCGACAAGCTCGACCTGAACCTCCAGGCCGGCGAGCGCCTCGGCGTGCTCGGACCCAACGGCGCGGGCAAGTCGACCCTGCTCCGGATCCTCGGCGGCGAGGAGGCGCTGGACCGCGGCTCGGTGCACAAGGCGCCCCGCTTCAAGGTGGCCGTGCTCGACCAGCACCGCAGCGGCCTCGTCGACAACGACACCGTGGAGGAGGCGGCCGGCGGCGGCAGCGACCACGTGCTGGTCGGTGACAAGCCCATCCACGTCGCCGGCTTCCTCGCGCGCTTCCTGTTCCCCCGCCAGATGTTGACCCAGCGGGTCTCCACCCTCTCTGGCGGAGAGCGGGCCCGGCTGCTGCTCGCCCGGCTGCTGCTCCAGGGCTGCAACCTGCTCCTGCTCGACGAGCCCACCAACGACCTCGACCTGCAGACGCTGCGGGTGCTCGAGGAGGCGCTGCTCTCCTTCGATGGTGCCGCCGTCGTCGTCACCCACGATCGCGCCTTCCTCGATCGCGTCTGCACCCGGGTGCTCGCCTTCCACGGCGACGGCACGGTCCAGACCTACGCCGATCGCCAGCAGGCGGCGCGGGCGATCGCCGAGGTGCACGCCCGCCAGCTCGCCGCGGCGACCGACGACAAGAGCGAGGTCAAGGACGCCCACCAGGCGCGCAAGCAGGCCCAGCGCCAGGACCGCCTGTCGTTTGCGGAGAAGAAGGAGCTGGACAAGCTGCCCGCGCGGATCGAGGCGTTGGAGGAGGAACTTGCGGAGGTGGAGCAAGCGCTCTCCGACCCGACGCTGTGGTCGGATCGACCGGATGAGGCGCCCGCGCTCTCGGCCCGAGCGACCGCGCTGCCCGCCGAGATCGAGGCCCTGTACGAGCGCTGGGAGGCGCTGGCGGAGCGGGCGTAGGTCCGGTGCTCGCGGTCAGAACGGAGCGGGCATGTCCTTGATGTGCCCCCGGGTCTGGCGCGGCCAGGTGTCCCGGCGGACCCGGTGGTACTTCTTCATGTTCGGCTTGTACTTCTTCGCCGCAGCCTTCTCCTGCTTCGAGAGCTCGTCGCCGGAGTAGATCTGCTTCATGGCGCCGTAGCAGAGCGACCAGTCGTCTCCCCAGTGCTTCCACAGCTGCTGGATCTCCTCGAACACCGCGTTGGCCTCCTTGTGGCCCCAGCCCCCGTCGTACTTGCGCACGGCATCCTCGAAGAGACCGTCCTCCAGCTCGCGGTAGCGGCTCATCGCGGACTGGGTCTCCAGCATCGTCGCGTGGGCGGCGGACCACTTCAGGGCGTCGGCGCTCTCCATGTCGTCGGCATCGCCGAACGACGCCATGGCGACGGTGATCGCGTCCAGCTCCATGAACTCGTCCCCAGCCAGTCCCTTCTCGCCCTCGCGCCCCTTGCCCAGCATGGCGAAGTACGCCGAACGCAGGTCGGACCGGTTCTGGTTGAGCAGGGTGTACATGTCGACGGCCGCGCGGCCGTAGCGTCCGTGGCCGAAGTACTCGCCCTGGAGTGCATCGGAGACCAACGAGCAGGCCTCCATCACGAGATCGACCGGGTGCTTGAAGGTCAGGGCGTAGCTGGCCCACATGTCCGGTTGCGCGTTCATGGACGCGAGCGTCTCGCTCGTCGCCTCGATGGCCTCCAGGATCTCCGGTGCGCCGTCGGTCACGCGCAGCCACGCGGCCTCGAGATCGGCCTCGAGCTTGCCTTCTTCGTCGGTCGCATCGGACCGGAAGATCCTCGGACCTGCCTCTTCGTGGTGCTGCCACGGGTCGAGCTCCCGACCGATCGCATTCCCGCCGCCGTAGCCGTCGATGCAGCGTCGGAGCGAGCTCATGCCCGGGTGGCCGACGTCGGCGATGAACTGCGCGATGGCCTCGACCTGGCCCAGCTCGTAGGCGCCCTTCGGGTCGACCTTCGCCAGGAGCGGGTCCACCTTCGGGGCGACGACGTCCCGGCGCAGCTGCATCCACTCGCCCAGGACCTCGCCGTTGGGAACGCCGGCCGCACGCCAGTTCTGCAGGTCCTTCGCCCGCCAGATCAGCTCGTCGAACTCCTCGGGATCGAGCTGGGTGCTCGACTTCACGCTGTTGATCCGGTGGGTCAGGTCCAGGCTGGCCTCGCCGTCGGTGACGGTTCCGGCCGCGATGGACTCCTCCTCCAGGCTGCTGCCGAAGCCACCGAGACCGAATTCGAGGCGGTCCATGGTGCGACCCTCGACGTCCGAGATCACCTGGCCGTCCTTCACCTCGGTGGTGCTGTTCATCGACGATTCCTGGGTGTTCGCCAACCTGATCGCGTCCTGCACCGCCCCCGCCTCGACGTCCTGCTTCGAGGTCTCGGACTTGTCGAACTTGCCGTCGGTGAACCGGCCGCTGTCCAGGCCGTCGACCAGCATGCGGCGCGCCTCCTCGGGCGATCCACTGTCCAGCAGGGCCTCGTAGTCTCGGTCAAAGCTTGGATGTCCGGCGTCGAAGGTGACGCCGAAGCGGTTCGACGCGCTGGTCGCCGAGCTCAGGCCGCCCTTCATGCTCGCCTGACCCACGCCGAACCCACCCGACGCGGCGAGGCTGCTTGCGTCGGCGAACCCGACGGTGACGTGCATGACGTCTCCGTCCAGCCGCTTCACCTCGACCCAGCGCTTCCAGGACGCCGAGCCCTCGAGGCTCGCGTTGACCGAGCGGTTCTGGGCCGGGTTCTCCCGCGATGCGCTCACCCCGCCAGCGACGCCCGCGTCCACGACCAGGCTGAAGGCGTCCCCCGAGCCCAGGCTGCGCGCTCCCGCCGCCGATCCGGTCGCCTGCGCGGCGATCTCATCGACCTGGGACGCGGCTTCGGCCCACTTGCCCGACTGGGCCGCGATGACCTTCGCCTCGGGAAAGCGCGTCGAGACCTTGCCTTCCGCGGCCTCGTCGAGCGCGCGGTACAGCGCCTCCAGCTCGCTCTCGTCGACGATCCGGCGCTGCTCGAAGACGCCCTTGGCGTGGGCGGAGACGTTGACCGCGCCCTTGGTGGACTGGCCCTGGGCGGCGGTCTTCTCCTGCTCGGCGCTCGCCGCCAGGGAAGCGCCGAGCTGGACCTTGATGGTGATCTCGTAGCGGGGGGGATCGGAGCCCTTCACCCGCTTCTTCTGCACGTCGACGCCAGCGATCGCGTTGGCGGAGGTGGTGGTCTTGCCGCCCTTCGCCGAGGTGCTCTCCCGGGCGATCGCAGCGTTCAGCGTGGCCCCCGACTCGTCGACGGTGCCCGAGGCCTCCATGCGGCGCTTGATCTCGTCGTTGCCGATCAGGTCCTGGGCGTCCGCCGGTCGTGCCTTGTCCACCGGCTCCGTGACCGGCGTCGTCGTCGTCTGATCCGACGCGACCGCGAACTCGTAGCCCATGCCAACCTCCCCGCGGCCGGGAGGAGCCGGCCGTCGCGGTACAGGTAGGCCCTCGGCCTCGACGCTGATCCTGCATGATCATGCGAGGCGAGGCGATCGCCCTCCGACCGCACCCTTGCGTTGCCCCCAAACCGCGCCGGTCCTCGGCCGACAGTGTGCTAGGCACGGGGTGGCCGGTCGTGTCCGCGGCGCCACCGGCAGCGCGCGAGAGGCCAGATGTTCAAGTACAAGGCGGATATCTTCCCGATCACCCTCATCGTGGCCTCGTTCTGGCTCGATGTGGTGGTGTTCTTTGTCGCCCCGTGGTTCGTGGCCCTCCCGTGGGCGGTCGCCGGCCTGCTGCCGAAGGCGTGTATCTGCGCCTGGAACCACCATCATCAGCACGTGGCGACCTTCCGGCAGAAGTACCTGAACCGGGCGCTGGAGGTGGTGTACGCGCTGCAGACGGGCGCCCTGCCGATGGCCTGGGAGCTGCACCACAACGCCGGCCACCACGTGAACTACCTGGATCAGACCAAGGACGAGTCGCGGTGGAAGACCCTGTCCGGCCGCACGATGGGCTGGCTCGAGTACAGCTTCAGCGTCTGGGCCACGGCCTACCCGCGGATCTGGGCCAAGGCGAAGCAGTCGCACCCGAAGAAGCGCCAGCAGTTCGTGCTGTGGGGGATCATCACCCTGCTCGTCGTCGCGGCGTTCGTGGCCTGGAACCCGATCAACGCGCTGATCCTCTTCGTCGCCCCGATGGCCATCGGGCTGTTCGTCACCAGCTGGCACACCTACTACCACCACGCCGGGCTCGACTCCGACGACGAGTACGAGGCCACCTGGAACATCGTGCACACCGGCTACAACGTGCTCACCGGCAACCTGGGCTACCACACCGCCCACCACGTCCGCTGCACGGTGCACTGGTCCGAGCTGCCCGCGTTCCACGACACCATCGCCGACCGGATCCCGGCGCGCCTGTACCGCCGCCCCTGCTTCCCGTTCACCCTGCTGGGCAAGGCGAGCTACCCGCAGGGCCACCCCAAGGCCCAGCCCCAGGCGGTGGCCGCGAAGTGAGCGAGGGACGACGGTTCTCCGAGGCGAGCGAGCGCAACCGCCAGCCGATCCTGAACCACCTGCTGCGGGTCCTGCCGAGCTCCGGCCGAGTCATCGAGATCGCGTCGGGCACGGGCATGCACGCGTCCTGGTTCGCCCCGCGGCTCCCGGGGATCGCGTGGCAACCGACCGACTATGATGCGACGGCGCTGCAGAGCATCCGCGCCTGGCGGGACCACCTCACCAAGGACGGGGTGCCGCCCTTCGAGGAGCCCGTGCACCTCGACGTCACGACCGAGTGGCCGTTCGACGCGGCGGCGGCGGTCTACTGCGCGAACATGATCCACATCTCGCCGTGGGAGGCGACCCTGGGCCTGCTGGACGGCGCGTCGGCGGTGCTCGGCGCGGGGGGACCACTGGTGCTGTACGGCCCGTACCTGCAGGATGACGTCGAGACCGCCCCGTCGAACCTGCGCTTCGACGGCTGGCTCCGCGCGCGCGACCCCCGCTTCGGCATCCGTCGTCTGGAGACGGTGGCCGAGGAGGCGGGGGCGCGGGGGTTGGTCCTGGACGAGGTCGTCGAGATGCCGGCGAACAACCTGATCGTGGTGTTCCGGCGGGGGTGAGGGATGGCTGGCCGGCTGTGTCTACAGCCGAAACACGCCGTTGAAGTAGCCGTCCATGGTGAACAGCTCGGTCGCGGCGTTGGTCTCGGGGTCGACCGAGAGGACCTGGGAGCGGGCGCCACCGTCGATGGACTCGCCGATGATCAGCTTGCCATCGAGGGCGTTGGGGGTGAAGCCGATGCCGGAGAAGGGCACGCCGTCGACCTTCTCGCCGACCGGCGGGTCCTGGGTCAGGTCGAAGCGCCAGTAGGCGCCGATGTCCTCGCCCCAGAAGTCGAAGCTGGTGGGCTCGATGCCCTCGGGCAGGCGATCCTCGTAGAAGACCTTGGCGAAGGCGACGCCGGTGTCGGGCTCGGCGGCGAGGAGCTCGGTCAGGACCTCGCGGCCGTCGGTCACATCGACCACGTCCACCGACCAGTCGGCGTCGAAGGACGACGCGCCGGGTGAGACGCGCAGGAAGCAGTTTCGAGGCACCTCATCGGCCGAGGCGCCGCGGGCCCTGGCGAACATCTGGATCGAGTAGTTGCGCCCGTCGGACATGACGTAGCCGGTGCCGTCGGGGGCGAAGATCATGCGGCCGGCGTTGGGGCAGCGCTCGTCGGACAACACTGCGACGATCTCGGCCTGGTCGGGGTCGAGCACGGTCATCATGGTCTGGTGCAGGATCTGCCCCTGGGTCCAGTTGGCGTGGCGGCCGGGGATGTAGACCAGGCCATCGTGGGCGGTGGTGGTCCAGACCTCCGCGCTGAAGCCCTCGACCGGGAGCTGGGGCAGGTCCACCGTGCCGGTGATGGTCATGGCGCTGGGGTCCCAGATGATCGCCTGGGCCAGGGCGGTGTTGATCGAGACCGCCGTGTCGCTGTCGACCATGACGTTGCCGTAGTCGATGGCCTCCCAGCCGTACGCTGCGAAGCTGATCCTGCCGTCCTCGACCAGCGCGCCGTCGGCGCCGACCGCGTAGCGCACCCAGGTGGGCTCCTCGACGAGGCCCGTGTAGACGAAGCCGTCCTGGACCTCGAGGATGGCGTTGCCGGCCACCTCCAGGGCGGTCGCGTTGTCGAAGCTGCCGCCCAGCGCGTCCACGACCTGCACGTAGAGGGTGCGTCCGCTGTCGGTGATGACGATGCTCGACAGGGCGTAGCGGGCCGTGCTGTCCGTGTCGTCGGTGTGCACGTGCACGTCGGTGTCGGTGTCTCCGTCGGTGCAGGCGACGAGGGCGGTGGCGGCGCCGGTGGTGAGGACGCAGGCGAGGGCGAGGTGGTCGATCCGCATGGCGGGGCTCCTTGGGTCGAGGTAGGTGCCCTGCCTACCGTGGCTGAAAATGAAAATCAAAATCATTTTGAATCTCCTCGGGTTGTCGACCTCCGCCGCCGTCTTCGGGCCGGCGTCCGCGTGGGCGGCCGACGACGATGCCGATGACGACCTGATCGTCGACGTGGAGGGCGAGCAGGACCCTCACGCACGGCGCACCACCCCCGAGGCGGTGTCGGTGGTCGACATCACCGCGGCCCGCCGCGAGGGCGCCGATCTGGGGGAGGTCCTGGCGCGGTCGGAGGGCATGACCATCCAGCGCACCGGCGGCCTGGGCAGCGCGCAGCGGGTGACGCTGGATGGCCTGCGCGACGATCAGGTCCGGGTCTTCCTCGACGGTGTTCCCCTGGAGCGGACTGGACTGGGCACGACCCTGGCGGACATCCCGCTGGACCTGGTGGAGCGGGTGGAGGTCCACCACGGCGTCGTGCCCATCCGCCTCGGCGCCGACGCGCTGGGCGGGGCCATCGAGGTGATCTCGCCGGAGCCCCGGGAGGGGGTGCACGGTCGGGCGGCGCTGCAGGCAGGCTCGTGGGGCACCCTGCGGGCGTCGGGCGAGGTGCGCGCGCGGACCCGAACGGGGCTCACGGTCCTGGGCGGCGCGTTCCACGATCAGGCCGACAACGACTGGCCCATCGACGTGCAGGTGGCGGACCTGTCCGGCGCGCTCGCCGATGTGACCTTGCGCAGGAAGAACGCGGCCTATCGGGGCTCCGGCGCCCGCCTGGGCCTGCGGGCGGACGGGGTGCGGTGGGCCGACCGCGCCTCGCTGACCCTGATGGCGTCGGACACCTGGAAGGAGGTGCCCCACAACCAGGTCATGACCGTGCCCTACGGCGAGGTGGCCTACGGGCGGCAGGCGCTCGGCGCGACGGGCCGCTGGGCGCGCTTCATCGGCGACGTGCACGTGGACGCGGTCGCCGCGGTGAGCCTGCGTCGGACGCGTCTGCTGGACACGGCCGACGTGGTGTACGACTGGGAAGGCGAGGTGATCCGGGAGCGCCAGACGCCGGGCGAGCTCGACGGGGAGCCCCACGACCGCGTGACCGACCAGCGCAGCGTGTACGTGCGCACGGCGCTCTCGTGGCAGGCGCACCCCCGCCACCGCGTCGATCTGGTCCTGGCGCCGGTCCACGACCACCGCACCGGCGACGAGCGGGAGCAGCGCGAGGGCGACCGCGATCCGCTGGAGGTGGACCAGGACCGGGCGCAGCTGGTCTCCGGACTGTCGTGGACCGCGGACGTCGGCGAGCGGACCCAGGTGGTGAGCTTTGCCAAGATGTACGCCTACAAGGCGGATCTCTACGGCACGACCGCGTTCGACTACGAGCCCCGGCGCATCACCCAGGACCACCTCTCGGGCGGAGCGGGGGCGGCGCTCCGGGTGCGCCTCGGCGATCGCCTGTTCGCAAAGGGCAGCTTCGAGCGTGCCACCCGCCTGCCTGGCCCGGACGAGGTGTTCGGGGACGGCGTATTGGTCCAGTCGAACCTGGAGCTGCGCCCCGAGACCAGCGTGAACGGCAACGTGGGCCTGCAGTGGGTCGCGGCGGACACGCCGATCGGTGGGGTGGACCTGTCGACCCGGGCGCTGGTGCGGCGGTCCGACGACCTCATCGTGCTGATGAGCCAGGACATCACGCAGCAGTGGGAGAACGTGGCCCGGGCGCAGGCGCTGGGAGTGCAGGGGGCGGCGAGCTGGACCGAGCCGTCGGACCACCTGCACCTCTCTGGCGCGCTCACCTGGCTCGACCTGCGGAACACGGCCAAGGAAGGAACCTTTGCGCTGTATGCGGGCGACCGGGTGCCCAACGTGCCCTGGCTCACCGGTGCCGGTCGCGTGCGCCTGTCCGCCACCCCGTCGCCGGCCTGGCTGGACCGGCTGTCCGCCACCTGGAGCGTGCGCCACGTGCATCGCTACTTCCGCAGCTGGGAGAGCGCCGGCGCGACGTCCAGCAAGCAGGTGATCCCGCCACAGACGGTGCAGTCGGTCGGGGTGTCGGCGACGATCCTGCCCCGCGCCGAGCACGAGATCACCGCGACCGCCGAGCTGTTCAACCTGCTCGACGCCAACACCTACGACGTCTTCGGCGTGCAGCGTCCCGGCCGCACGCTCTCCTTTCGCCTCTCGACCGCATGGTGAACCGGATGCCTCCTGGCAAGAAGCCCCGTGGCAAGCACCCTCTCGACCGCCGAACCCTGGCCCTGGTGTGGGACGTGCACACCGCGTCCGGCGTGTTCGCCGCCCCCTTTCTGCTCATCATCCTGGTGACCGGGCTGTTCATGCCGGTGCACGAGGAGTTCCTCACCTGGTCGCACCCCGCAGCCCGCGCGGGCGCATCCGGTCCGGGGCTCGAGCACGTGCTGGACCGGATCGGCGAGCAGCCCCTGGACGCGATCGAGCTGCACCTGACCGAGCCCGCCGGCGGCCTCGTGGAGCTGACCCTCGTGGAGGACGAGTCCGGGGAAGAGCACGTCGAACGCACTGTCTGGGCTGACGGCGCCACGGGCGAGCTGCACCCACAGCACTCCCACCTGGTCTACGACATCTACCTGCTGCACTTCTTCTATCAGGTGCCCTACGGCATCTACGTCGCGGGGCTGGTCGGGCTGGTGCTCTCGCTCTCCCTGTTCTCGGGCCTGCTGGTGCACCTGCGCGACGTGGTCGCCCGCTTCGGTCGCCTGCGTCGCCAGCCGATCCGCGCCTTCTTCGCCGACTCCCACACGCTGATCGGGACGGTGCTCCTGGTGCCGATCCTCGTCATCGCGGTCACCGGCGCGATGCTGGGGCTGGCCCAGCCGTTGGCGCTCTCCCACGCGTACACGACGTTCGACGGGGACATCGCCGAGACCACCCGCCAGATGGGCTACGACGTGCCCAAGGTGGAGGGGGCGTCGGTCGCCGGCGCTCGGGTGGACGTAGCGGGGGTGATCGCGGCTGCGCAGGAGGCGATGCCCGGCCTCGACGTGCACTGGATCAAGCTGACCCATCCCGGCGCAGACGACGCGAGCCTGTACGTGTACGGCCACGCCGGCTTCCCGCGCCTCACCCAGGTGGTGCACCTGCGGGCGAGCGACCTGCGGCCGACGAACTATTCCTGGCCCCAGAACGCTACTCCCGCGGAGACGGTGAACCGGTGGGGGCGGGCGCTGCACTTCGGCGACTGGGGCGGCGTGGTCGTGCGCCTGCTCTACGTCGGGCTCGCCCTCGGCAGCGTCGTGCTGACCGTGCTGGGCGTCGTGCTGTGGCGGCGACGGAACTCGAAGGGCTGGTTCCCGCGCGCCGTCGAGGTCCTGACGATCGGCTCGTCGGCGGGGCTGTTCGCGGCCATGAGCGTCGCGGTCGCCGCCTCGCAGGCGCTCGGTCTGCTCGATGTCGACACCCAGCTCGCCCAGACGACCGTGCTCTTCGTCTGCTGGGGGCTCGCCTACGGGCTCGCCGCGCTGCTGCCGGTGCGCCGGTCGCTCGGTGCGCTGCTCGCCGTGGCCGCCCTGGCGCTCGCCGTGGCCGCGGTCGTCAGCCTGGGCTTCGCGGCCACGTCCTCCCTCGCCGTGCTCGCCCAGGGCCGCGTCGAGGTGCTCGCGGTCGACCTCGGGCTCCTGCTCGCGGCGCTCGCCAGCGGCGCGGGCGGGGTGTGGGCGCTCCTGCCGGATCTTCGTGGACTCGCGGCGTTCAACGCGGTCTCTGCCCCGGCGGCCGCGGGCGGTGAGGCATGAGCTGGCGAGGCAAGGACCACGGCTGGCTGCGGACCTCGGTCGCCGTCCTGGGCAGCGTGCCGCTCACCGTCGTGGGCGGGCTGGTCATCGGTCGCTGGCTGCCGGTCGGAGCAGACTGGGCGTTCGCGTTGGGCTATCTCGGTCCATTCCTCGCGTGGCCGCTGGTGTTCCTGGGGCTGATCCGCGCCCGCACCGGGCTGCATGCGCTCGCCTGGTGCGGGCTCTTCCTGCTCTTCGGCCTCGTGCTGGTCCTCGCCTGAGCTACTCGACGAAGGGGTCGGAGAAGGCGGGATTCTCGAGGAAGGTCGGGTCGGTCAGGCTCTCCAGGAAGCGGACCAGGTCGTCGCGCTCCTGAGGGGACAGGCCGAGGCGGCGGGGCTGGCCGTTGGCGTCGCGCAGGCGGGGGTCGAGGTTGGGGTGGGGCTGCACGCCGCGGTCGTAGAAGCCGACGACCTCGGCGAGGGTGTCGAAGCGGCCGTCGTGCATGTAGGGGCCGGTGACGGCGACGTTGCGCAGGGACGGGGACTTCATCTTGCCGTTGTCGGCGGGGTCGCCGGTG
>MDTC01020031.1_pt1 | contig 15169 bp, 17 predicted proteins | sample 811181 | NCBI WGS metagenome assembly MDTC01 (sample SAMN05326644, study PRJNA326480) | marine metagenome | isolation source: seawater | place: Pacific Ocean: North | collected 2011 | reverse complement strand
TTTAATTCTATCTTTATTTATTTCAGCCATATTATTACTACTTCTCAATTCTTCTATTGATATTATATTATTGAGATTACCTTCCTTTATAAATTTATCTATTCGTAAAGAACAATTTTGATGATAACCGCAGTAATCTCCATACTTTTTATTACGATTACATTGTATAGTATTTTCTTTTTTACTTTTTACACTCATACATTTTGATTTATTTATTTGCATTATTAAGGAGGTTCTATCTAGATTATAATGATATAAAAATAATTAATATTTATCCTTTAAATGAAAAAATTGATATTAAATCTATTTAAACAAAAATAACATATTTATATTTATAACTAAATTTAAATATGTCCCAACAACTTGTAATTAAAACTAAAGAGTTTGATCTCGCTAATGTAAATTATTCAGAACCTAAAGCCAACAATAGTGGCGGTAAGAATATCTTTCTTAACTATAAGAATCCAAAAACTGGTCGTTTTCAACCATTAATTCTTCAAAGTCCAAAACTAAAGATTTGTTATGGTGTTAAACCAATTCACCAACGTCTTCCAAGTGATAAACCAGGAACTCCTGGTTCTGGACCAATTATTAAGTATGAAGTAAGTTTTAGTTTTGGAAAATTAGATGATCAACATCCTAAAAATAATGCTTTTTATGAAGTATTTAACGGTCTTGATGAAAAAATTGTAAATGATAGTGTAGACCATAGTGTAGAATGGATGGGAAAACCACGAAATCGTGCATCAGTTGATCTTATGCAAGAGCTTTATACTGGAAGTGTTCGCTGGAGTATTGATCGTGAAACTAAAGAAAGAAATACAAAATGGCCACCAACTTGTAAAGCAAAAATCCCATATTGGGATGGAAAATTTGATACAAAAAATTTCCAAATTTTTGATGCTGAATCAAAACCAGTTGATATTTCAGATTGGTCTTCAATGGATGATGGACTATGGAAAGGTAGTTATGCACGTGTTCTTCTACAATGTGGTGGTATTTGGGTTAGTGGAAAAGGTTTTGGTGTTTCATGGAAAATTCGTCAATTAGTTATTTACCAAAATCAAATTGAATTGGGAGTTCAGAATGCTTTTGTAGAAGATAGTGATGATGAATTAAGTGATGAAGATGATGAACGTTCAAGTACTGGAGAAGAAACAACTACAGTAAAAGCACCTGTAGTTTATGATAGTGATGAAGATGAAGATGAAGATGAAGATGAAGAAATTGAAGATGGTGAAGAAACAAATGAACCTGAACCACCAAGGATTATTAAGAAACGAACAACTAAACCTAAAACTGTTCGTGGTAGACCAAAAAAAAATGATTAATTTTTTTTATTAAATAGGTTTAAAATCATAAATATATATCTCATATAATAATATATATTTATCGGTTTAAAATGAGTAGTTTTATTCACGATGCTATAAATAATACTTTATTTGATGCATTATTAGGTGATAATATAGATGTAATGGTATGTAATAATGACACAGAATGTGTATCTGTAAAAATAGATTTTAATTTAAGTCGAACTGAAAAAAAAAGAAGGAAAAAAAAGAAAAAAGTTAGATCAAAAACAAGTCTTGAAAAAATAAAAAAAGAAGATAACATATTAATAAATAAAGATTTATGCTGTATATGTTTACAAAATTTTAAAATAAAAGAAAAATTAAGAAAATTACCTTGTAAACATAATTTTCATAAAAAATGTATAGATAAATGGTTTTCTAAAACAGATGAATTAAGTTGTCCAATTTGTAGAACAAAACTTTAAAGTTCTTGATTTAGATTATTATTTGGTGGTAAATCTTTAAATGAATTTTTAGATGAATCTTTAGATAATTGTTCATCATCTTTTATAGATAAATCTATTTTATTTTTACCATAAATAAGTTCACTATTTAATTCTATATTATTGTTTTGTATTTCTTGTGCACTTAAAACTTTAATTAATTTATCATTTTTATCTTTAGAAAGAGTTTTACTTGTTATTGTTTCATTATCTTTACTGTTATCTTGTAGAAGTTCTGAATATTCATGAGTTACTTGTTCCATTTTTAATTTTTCTATTTCATCACAAAAAGGTATAAATGCTTCATCATGAGTAGTAAAAAATATATATCTACCTGATAATTGGAAAAATTTCCATCCTTCACTTTTTAATTTTTCTGTTAACATACTACTTGAATAATATAATTTATCTAAACTATATAATTGAATTATTCCATTACATACAGTTACACCAAGACTAATTCCCCATGTTAACCAATATACTACATTTTGAAATTTTTGATCTTTATTTTTATCACTTGTTAAACTTATATTTTGAATACTTAATAATGCTGGTAATAAAATACTTCCAATAGTTACACTTGTACGAAATAAATTATAATAATAACGATATGTATCACATTTACGTTCATAATAAACTACTTGTTTAACAAATCTTCTTATTAAAATTGCTTTTTTATAATCATCTAATTCAGCATTTTCAATTATATATACTATATTTTTTCTAAATTTATGCTGTTTATTACATATAAAATTAAAAAAATTCATTTTTTTACTATTTAAATAAGTAATTCTTTATATATTTATTGTAATTATATTCTTTATATTTTATATATCTATAACTTGTTAATAAATCAATATTTTTATTACAAATATTACATAGTAAAATGCAATTACAATTTAAATACTGAACCCAATATTCATTATGTATATAACATTTTGTGTGAACATGACATATTTTACAATGAAAATTACATTCTATTTCTTCATTTATAAAATCTATTAATTGTTTACAAATAATACATTTAATAGTCATATATTTTTATACAATAAATTAATTGTCTAAAAATTTAATTTTCATAATAAGTTTTATATAAATAATAAAAACTATAACCTAGACCACTTAATCCACCAAGACCAAGTGTCATATGTACACATTTTTTAGGTACACATAATACGTAGCATTTATCTGTGGAAGATAATCCACATTTACAAGTTGAGCAACTAGTTTTATCAGATGTTTGAGTTTGAACACCAGTCATTAAGAACGTGATATATATAGAATAGAAAAAAATTTTAAATTTAAATATAAAAATTACAATAATTAATATAAGAGTTTCTGCTTTTTTCATCATCGGTATCATTTGTAAAATTTGCATATTTACATATATAACCTACATTTCCAAATTCTATGCTTGAGTTATTTAAAAAGTCGCATATAATATTTGTTCTATTATAAAAATGTGTAAGCATAAAATATGGTGTTAAAAATACACCTAATAACTCTCTAAATAATAAAAAAATTTTAAATTTAAAGTATTTTTGTATTTCTGTATATAATTCCCATTGATTTAGTACATCCCAATTTTTTGGATAATTTTTTAATAAATCTAATAATTCTTTGCTATAATCTGCCGGAATATGTGTTATATCAAATGAACGCGCATATGAATGTGTAATTAAACTAAAACCACTAAAAACAGCAATATACCACCATAAATTTCTATTTAAAATTGTTACTGATAATACAGCTTCATTATATAAACCAAGTAATATCATAATAGCAACAATACTACTAAACATAAAAGTGAAAAATTTAGCTAATATATTATAAAGTGGTGGTCTAAAACGATCAATAAATTGGTTTGAAATATTTTTTGATTTTAATAAACGAGTTTCAAATAAATCTGGCATTTCATTATAATCTCTAAAAAACCATTGTGCGTATGTAGTCCAATTATGTTCTGTAATTTGTGCTGGGTCTTTTTGATATCTTGCAGCATTATTTAAAAAATAATATATAATAATATACATACAAATAAAGGGTGAAAATATTAAATTTAATATTGCAAATATACGTAATTTTTGTTTTAAATCTTTTTCTTTTATATTTTTATATTTGTTAGATTCTATTATTTCTGATAAAATACAAACATTAATATTCCATAATAAACTTTTATTAAAAACTAAACTGGAATATTCACTTTTAATACCAATTATATTTTTAGAAATTAAAGAAATTAAATAATTATCTTTCCTCATAATGCGTGAAATTATCATATTTTTATTTTGTTTTTCAATTCTTCTAAAATTAATTACAAAATTTGTATTATCTTGAAATTTTTCAATAGCAATTAAAATATCATTCCAATTTAAAGAATAAAATTCTACATCACTAATATTTAATTGAGTATTATAAAAATTTTGAATTAATTTATAATTTTTAATATTTATATTCGTATTACAAATCATCCATGTTAAATATAATATAATAATTATTATATAAGACCAAAATATAAAACTTGTTAACGAATTATTAAATCTATTATCAAATTTAAAAATATTAACATCACAAGAAAAATCATCAAGATTACATTTATTTAAATTTTCCCAATTTATATATGCTAATAATAAACTAAACAATAGTGTAATAAATATATTTAAAATATTAACATAATAATATGTTGCTATGTTTGAATAACCTTTAAATTTATAATAATAATAAACATTTGTAAAAAATTTATCTAAGTTATAAATTTGATATACATCGTTAGATGATGTATTTTCATTAAGTAATATTTCATTAATACTTTTATCTTGTTCTTCCATTTTTTAAATCTACATAAAATTTATTTTTTATATGGATTTAGGTAAATATTTTTTCTGCTATTTGAATTGCATTTAATGCTGCTCCCTTTCTAATTTGATCTCCTGAAATAATAAATGAATAGATTGATAAATTAAGATTATCGTTTTTTATTTCTCTAATTCGACCAATTTGTATTAAATCTTTTCCAGATGTTTTAATTGGTTCAGGAAAATTATTATTACTCTTATCATTAACAATTTCAACTCCCTTAGTATATTTTAATAATTTATGGAATTCATTTATATTAATTTTTGGAGTAAATGTCATATATATACTTTCAGTATGTGCTCTTTCTACTGGTACTCTTATACACGTTGGTTCTATATGAATACTTGTATCTAAAATTTTCTTTGTTTCAAATATTAATTTTATTTCTTCTTCATTATAACCACCCATAGAAACATCACTTTCATGACTAAATACATTAAATGCTATTTGTTTATTTATAGGTGTAAAAGTTTTAATTTTATTATGTTCTAATTTTTCTTTTGTTTGAATATATAATTGTTCTAATGCTTTTTTACCACCTCCACTAATTGCTTGATATGTAGATATTATTATTTTTTTAATTTCACAATTATTATGTATATTTGATAATGCTGTTGTTAAAATAATAGTTGAACAATTTGGATTACATATTGTTAATGGTTTAATACAATGTGAATTTACTTCTGGTACAATTAATGGATATTTTGGATCTAATCTAAAAGCAGAACTATTATCAATACTATAAAATCCTTTTTTCTCACATTCTGGTATATATTTTTTACTTATATCACTTGTGCTACAAAAAAATACAACTACTCTATTACCTTTTATTTTTTTAAAAGTTTCATTATTTAATTCAAATACTTCATATGATTTATTCTCAAGTAAAATTTCTTTATTCTCACTTGCAAATAATATAAGTTTATCGTGTTTAAAATTTCTTTCAAAAATAAGAGATAATAATTCAAACCCAACAAGGCCACTAGCGCCAATAATTGCTATAGTTATCATATCTATTATAAAAATATAAATTATTTTTTAAATACTATTTTACTTAAAAAATAAAATATTAAATTATAAAAATGCCTCGTTACGGACAATATAATGTTCCTGATGTTGACAATTGTGTTAATTTTGGAGTTGGACAACCATCGCCAGAATTATTAAATCTTAAAACTATTAAACGTGGAATGCAATTCATAGTAGATAATATAACTGATAAAAATTTATTACAATATGGAGATATTCCAGGTTATACATCTTTTAGAAATGATTTATATAATTATTTAAAATTAATAAATGGAACAGAATTAACACCAGAAAATCTTTTTATAACAAATGGTATATCTGGTGCATTAGACTTTTTATGTAATATTTTCAGAGATAAACATAATACAGATATTTATGTTCAAAGTCCAACTTATTTTTTAGCACGTAATATTTTCAAACATTACAATTTTAATATTATTGAATTTACAAATAGCAATGAACTTTTTGAAAAATTTATAGAAAATGATCATACAAAATTAATGTATATTATACCATTCTGTAATAATCCAACAGGGAAAAATATAGAACCAAATGAAATTAGTAAAATGATGGGATTTTCTCATCAAAATAATATAACTGTATTCAGTGATGAAGTTTATCAATTATTATCTTTTTCAGATACTCCAGAACCTTGTTTAGCTAAAACGTATGAATGTGTAATTAGTTTAGGTAGTTTTAGTAAAATTTTAGCACCATCATTGAGATTAGGATGGTTAATTTTAAATAATTCAGAATTTATAAAAAAACTAAAAAATTATCCTACTTTTGATAGTAGTGGCGGACTTAATCCAATTATTTCACAAATAGTTCATCCATTATTATTAAATCATACAGGAACATCTGAATTACAAAAGAATTTAGAATATTGTAGAAAGTTTTTACATGATAATTATGTTGCTTTATATTCTATTTTTATTGAAAAAACAAATAGATTGGAATTAGATTGGTCACTTGAAATTCCAGATGGTGGTTATTTTGTATGGATTAAAATGAACCCACGTATAGATGCTGTTAAATTTTTAGAATTTTGTAAAGAAAGTAATAAAAAAATTATATTTCATCCTGGAATTAAATTTAGTGACGATAGTAAAAATTATATTAGATTAAGTTTTAGTTATTATAGTAAAGAAGATTATCAAATTGGTATGATTCGTTTAGCAGAAGCATATCAACAATATAATAAATATTTAGATGGTGGATTAACGAGTGTGTTTGTTAATGGTATAACTGGAAAATTAGGAAGTTTAATTGGAGATGAATTACAACAAAAAAGTATTTTTTTTTTCTCTGGAAAAATCGATGAAGCAGACGTTATTATTGATGTAACAAGTCCTAAAGGTACTGAAGAACTTATAATTAAATTAATGGATAATCCTAAACCATTAGTAATAGGAACTACTGGAAATTTGCCATATGATATAATTAAAACATATTCAAAAAAAGCACCTGTTATTATTGCAAGTAATTTTAGTTATGGAATACCACTATTAACAAATATTTTAGAAAAAACAAAAAATGAATGTTGGGATGTATCAATTGAAGAAACACACCATATTCATAAAAAAGATGCACCAAGTGGAACAGCCATAAATCTTGCTAAAGTAATAGGTAAAGATATTGATATTAAAAGTAAACGAGAAGGAGAAGTTTTTGGTATTCACGAAATAGTATTAGATAATGAATATGAACAATTAAAGTTTTTACACACAGCTAAATCAAGAAAAATATTTTCTGTTGGAAGTATTCGTTTTATTAAATGGATTATTAAACAAAACCCAGGTCTTTATTATAATATGAATAAATCTTTTGAATTTAGTAAATATGAAGCAAATGGAAATACATTTTTTATAACTAAAAACAATAAATTTAAAGATAATATTAGTAATATATGTAAAAATATTAATTGTGATGGGTTTATTTATGTAAATGAAAGTAATGAAGATTCTGATTTTTATTGGGAATATTATAATGCTGATGGAAATACAGTAGAAATGTGTGGAAATGGAATCAGATGTGTAGGTAAATATGTATATGAAACAAAAAATCAAATAATTGATAAATCTTCATTAAAATTTATTAATAATTATAAAATAGAAAATACTGTTACTATTTATGACGATAATATTGTATCTACAACTATGCCGCAAGCTACAAATTTTAAATTATTACAATCTATAAGGAATTATTTAGTTGAAAATATTGAGAATCATACTATTTATGAATGTTGTTATGTAGAAATTGGAGTTCCACACATAGTAATTATTATGAGTGATATTAATAATTGTGATATAGTAAAAATAAAAAATATAATAAAAAAATCAACACAAGAAGAAGATTTTAATTTAAATTTAGTTGATGAAGCAAATAATATAAGAACTCATGAAAGAGGATGTGGAGAAACAATGGCTTGTGGAAGTGGTTGTTGTGCTTCTGCGTATCTTTTAAAAACTTTTAATGAAAATAAAGATAAGCAAAAAATTATATTTAATACAAAAGGTGGTAAAAAATTAAAAATATTTATAAATGATAAAATTATACTTAAAGGACCAGTAAATAAAATATTTGATGGGAAATTTTAAATTAATTTAAAGATTAAATATTAATTAAATTTATTAATGTTTAATAAAGGAGCTTATACAGCTATTATCACACCTTTTGATGATAATAATAATGTAGACTATGATACATTATGTAATTTAATTAAAAGACAAATTGAAAATAGTATTAGTGGAATTATTTTATTAGGAACTACTGGTGAATCACCAACATTAGATATAGATGAAAAAAAACAAATAGTAAGAACAGTAATGAGAAAATTTAATATGCAAATTCCAATTATTGTTGGCGTAGGTGGTAATAATACACAAGAAACATTACATTTTGCTAAATGGTGTGTACAATCAGAGAATGTTCCTGCCTTGATGGTTACTGTCCCAAATTATAATAAACCAACACAAGAAGGGATTCAATCACATTTTCATAAAATATCACAAGATCCTTCTATTCAACACACTCCAATAATGTTATACAATATTCCATCTCGTACTTGTGTAAATGCAAATTTTAATACATTACAACAAATTAGAAGAACTTGTCCTAATATAATTGCAATTAAAGAAGCTAGTGGTGATCTTGATCAAGTTGCTACATTAATTAAAAATACTAATTATAAAGTATTTAGTGGAGATGATGCTTTAAGTATTCCTATTATGAGTCTTGGAGGATATGGTGTTATAAGTGTTTTAAGTAATATTATACCATATAATGTAGCAAAATTAATAAGTTATATGAATGAAGGAGACTTAAAAAATGCAAGAAATATATATTATGATACATATAACTTAAATAAAATTTTATTTATTGAATCAAATCCAATTCCAGTAAAATATTTATTATATCATATGAAAGAAATTAAAAATCCAGATGTTCGTCTGCCTTTATTAAAAATGACAAATCAAGATAACATTAAATTACTATTAAATAGTTATAAAGATATATATCTAGATTATATAAATGAGTAGTTATGTTGTATTAAAATTTGGAGGAACAAGTATTAATAAGAATAGTTTTCAAATTATGTCTAATAAAATACATGAATTGAGAAAAAAAGGTAAAAAAATAATAATTGTTGTTTCAGCTATAAGAGGAGTAACAGATAATTTAATAGAAGGACAACATTCTATTAAGGACTTAATTACTATATATAATGATTTATTTTTTACTACAATAGAAAAAATTCATCATAATGTTAATATAAATAATAAAGATGAAATTATTAGTATTGGAGAAACATTATCTGCTTATGTTGTAAGTGAAAAATTAAATATTGATTATGTAAATGCAAGAAATTTTATTAAATGTATACAAAAAGGTGAAAAAACTTTAAAATTATTTATTGAAAAGATTCCTAATAATGATTGTTTTGTAACAGAAGGGTTTGTGGCACTTACAGAAGAAGGTGAAGTAAAAACTTTAGGTAGAGGTGGTAGTGATACTACAGCAAGTGTTATTGCTAATCATATAAAAGCAGAATATTTAGAGATTTATACTGATGTATCTGGAATGTATACTTGTGACCCAAATATTGTAAAAGAAGCACATTTAATTGAAAATATTGATTATGAAATAGCGCAAGAAATGTCTGCTTTAGGAGCAAATATATTACAGCATCATAGCATACTTCCTTGTAAAAAAGAAAATATACCAATTTATATTCGTAATACAAATAAACCAAGTGAAAAAACAACTATTATTTCACAAAAACCATATTCTGGCATATCTATTGCTACACAAGATAACGTTTCATTATTTAGGATTAAAAGTCTTGATATGTGGAATGATTATGGTTTTGTTTCAAGTATTTATAAAGTTTTTAAAAATTTTCAAATAGATATTAATATCATTACTACTTCACAATTTGAAATATCTACTACAACAAATCATAAAAATTTAGATAATATAGATACAGTACAAAACATTTTAAAGGAAAAAGGATTTAATGTTGAAGTTATTTATCCTTGCACTATTATAAGTATAATTGGTAGTAATTTAAATACAAAAATTTTTGAAAAATGTAAAAATATATTACATAATGACAATATTTTAATAACTCATTTTAGTAGTAATAATCTATCAATAAATTTTGTAATAGGAGAAGAATATTTAAGTAATACTATTAATAAATTACACAAAGAACTATTAAATAATAAAAAAAATATAGCTTTACCAATTGAAAAAGAATGGTGGTATAAAGAACATATAGATACAATTATAAATAATTATAATGTAAATAAATATAAAAATGTATATTTGTATTCAAAAAATAAAATTATACAAAAATGTAAAATGTTAAAAAAATGTAAAAATGTAAAAGAATGGTATTATGCTATGAAAGCTAATAATAATATTAAAGTTATAAATACAATTATAGAGCAAGGATTTTCTATTGAATGTGTAAGTAGAGAAGAAATAAATTATTTATATATTAATTTAGAAAATATTCCTAATATATTATATACGCCAAATTTTCCAGATATAGACGATTATATATATGCATTTTCATTTAAAAATATTGAAGTTACTGTAGATAATTTATATATATTAATGGTTTATCCACATATATTTCAAAATAAAAGTATTGCTCTTCGTATTGATTTTGATGAAGGAAGTGGTCATAATGAAAAAGTAAAAACAGAAGGTTTATTAAGTAAATTTGGTATTCCTTTTTCAGACATAGAGTTATTACTTGATACTATTAGTGGATTAAATATTAAAGTAATTGGATTACATGCTCATAAAGGTAGTGGAATTTTAGATTATATAAAGTGGTTATCTACATATAATAATTTTAAACCATACTTAAAACATTTTCCAAATATTAAATGGTTAAATCTTGGAGGTGGATTAGGTATAGTAGAAACAAATGAAGATAAACAGTTAGATTTAGAAAAATTTAATTCTCAATTTGATTGTGTTGAAATACCATTGAGAATGGAACCAGGTAGATTTTTAGTTGCTGATTCTGGAATACTTGTGTGTAAAGTAACTGGATTTAATATGAAGAAAGATAAAATATATATGGGTATTTCTTGTGGTATGAATGCATTATTAAGACCAATTTTATATAATAGTTTTCATAGTATTTATAATATTTCAAAATTAGATCAGGAATCTAATGTAAAATATGATGTTGTAGGACAAATATGTGAAAGTGGAGATGTATTTGCAAGAAATTATTTACTACCAAAAAGTGATTTAGGAGATATTATTATAATTTCAAATGTAGGAGCATACGGACATGTTATGGCAAGTCATTATAATAATCAAGATATACCATATGAAATGATTTTATAATAGTTTAATTAATATAACCATAAAATGGAATAAATTTATAAATTTTATTTTTTTCTTTGTTAATTATATTTTTAGTAGGCAGTGTTATATAACCATATCCATAAATAAAAATATTATTACTTTTTACATCATTACATTTAATATGTGGCATACATATAGCATTTATAGACTGTAATAAACGCCTCATAATTTTAGTTGCGTTACTATATAGCAATATTTATATTTTTAATAATAAATGGTAAATATAAAATTAATTAGAGATAATTGTTTAAATGAAATAAAAAATATAAAAGAAAAATCTATTGATTGTATTTTAACAGATTTACCATATGGTATTACAAAAAATGAATGGGATATAGAAATTGATTTAAAATTATTATGGGAAAATTTTAATAATATATTAAAACCAAATGGTATTATTATATTAACAGCAGTTCAACCATTTACTTCTAAATTAGTTATAAGTAACCAGAAAATGTTTAAATATGAAATAATTTGGGAAAAAACAATAGGAAGTGGACAATTAAATATTAAACATCAACCCTTAAGAGTTCATGAAAGTATTTTAATTTTTTATAATAAAAGAGGAACTTATAATGAACAACTTACAGAAGGAAAACCATATTCTATAAATAGAACTAAAGTAAAAGGTTCTGGGTATAATAAACAAACAAGTTCAAATAAACAAAATGATGGTTATAGACACGCAAAAAGTGTTATTAAAATTTCTAATCCTCGTATTAAAGAAGGTCATCCTACTCAAAAACCAATAGAGTTACTTGAATATTTAGTTAAAACTTATAGTAATGAAAATGATACTGTTTTAGACTGCTGTATGGGTAGTGGTAGCACAGGTGTTGCTTGTATAAATTTAAATAGAAATTTTATTGGTATTGAACTTAATAATGAATATTTTGAAAAAGCAAAATATTATTTAAATAATTTAAACAATAAATAAATTATTATTAAAATGAATCTTAAAAATGATGAAATAATTGAAATGAATCTTAAAAAAGATGAAATAATTGAAATGAAAGAAAATAGTAATCACAAACAAAAATGGAAAAATGCATCTTATACGACTAATCAAACATCTACTTTTTATAAACAAAGTAGATCAATTTCCCAAAAAAATTTTTATAATGAAGTTATGAATATAGATCTTGATAAGAAAACTATACCAGATACTAATATTAATACAACTGATAATGGACTTATTTTAGAAAAATGGAGTAATTCTAAAATATTAAGAGTTATTACAAATATATGTATTTCTTATAATTGTTCTTGTAAAAAAAATAATTCATCACAAAGAAAAACAGTTTATAATTTGGGATTATTATATTTTTTAATGAAAATATCTGGTATTATATATTCAAAAACTATATCTAGTAAATTGTATTCATTATTTATAATGGGTTTATTAATTGGAAATACTATTAATTATACAGTATTATATTTCCAACCAACTGAACCAATTATGTGGGTTTATTTGATATATACGTCTTTTTTTATTCTTATACCACCATTAATGCGTAAATTTTTAAAATCTAATTGGCATCAAGTATTACGTGATTATAATAATGAAACACGTCCTATTTATAATTTTGAATGTAAATATAAGGGGTATTTATATTTTTATAATAATTTAACTACTTTTTTGATTACATTTGTATTACTTTCTATTTGGGCATATATAACTATTATAGATTTAAGTAATCCTCGTGCATCTATGACAGATAAAATTACAGATAAAATGAAAGATGAATATTTATTAAAATTTAATGATATTCAATTAGTATTTTATATTATTTCTATAAGAATTATATGGTTATTTAAATATTTACATGCATCTTGTTTCTTATCAATATTAAATTATTCGACTTATTTATATGGACTTGAAATTGATTCATTTATTAATTTTATAGTAAAAGGTATTAAAACAAATGAAAATAAAGAAATAATTAGAAAAGTATTAGTTAATATTGAAGATGAAAAAATTATTGAAGAAGATGTATTAAAAAAATTTAATCAAGTAAAAGAAGAAGATGATGATAATGAACAAGACATAATATTTAAAAATAGTTCTAGATTTCAAAAAACTGCTATGATTTTACACAGAAATATATATATTAATGTAAGAGAACTTAATAATAAAATTGGAATATTAATTAATTTAGCTATTATGTGCTCATTTGTTAGAGTTCCTATATCTATTATGATGATTTTAACTGACGATGATAAAAAAGCATATATTATGTGGATTTTAGTATCATTAATTTGGATTATTATAATTGTAAGTATGGTTAGTCATCTAAACGATAAATATAAAAAATTAAGTTCAAGTGTTTTTGAATCTATTAGAAATGGTGTTGATGAAAGTAAAGTATGGTCATTGGCAGAATATTTTAAACAAACTGAATTATCACTTAAAGTTTTTGGTTTAACGATAGATACTGCTAAATTATATAGAATATTTTTCTTATTAGCAAATATAGTATTAAGTATTGGCGCTGCTGTTTTACAAAAACAAATAAAATAAAATATTGATATAATATAATATAAATGGACCAAGATTTTTATGTTATTGAAGGAAAATATAATCATAGATCTGTTACATTTATAAAATTAAAAGACGATAACCGGTTTTTAAGATTAGCAATTGTTAAACTAGACGATATGTATTATTTCACTGATCTTAATGGTATGTTAATGACTAAAGACGGATATAGTGGTTGGGAAAATTATTCAGGAGCAGATTCTGTTTTAAGAGATATGTACGATGATTTAACTAGTGCTGGTATTCAATTTGGTATTGGTGGTATATCATTTCAAAATGGTGGTAAAAAATAGATTTAAAGATTTAAATATATATTTTTAAAAATGGAAAATATATATAAAGTTATTGAAAATAATTTGAATAATTTGAAAAATTTAGGAGAAAATACATTATCAATTATTATATGTATATTTGCACTTGGATTTGTAGTTGGTAAAAGATTAACATCTCTTATTATTTTAATTAATACTTACTTATTATGGGAAATATATACACTATTAAAAAAAAATAAACCAGATATTCAAGATAAAAAATATATATTTTTTTAAAATTATTTAATAAATAAAAAATTTTATATATTAAATTTAATTTGATGAGAGCAATATATTTATTATATTGTATGTTAGAGAAGTGGATCGGTAATATTTTGAATATATTTAAAACTAATAATACAGAAAAACAAAATATAAATGAAAAAACTAAATTACTTACTAGTGATAATTATTATGAAAATGATGATGAAATAGGTAATTATGTTTAAAATTTCAAAAATAAAATAGTTTTATTATTTAAGAATGGATGATATTTTAGCTGAAATTGATTCTATGTATAATGAATTAATTCGCCTTGAAAATAAAAATATAGCTCAAAAAATAAATCCAAAAGAATTGGCTTTATTTATTATTTTATCACAAATTATTATATCTTTGGAACCTGGTATAGATGGTATTATACATGGAAAAATGAATTCTCATACTTTATATCTTATTTTTGTGTTTTGTTTTATTTATGAACAATTAGAAAAACGCATACCTTATTTTTAAGATTGAAATATA
>MDTC01099034.1_pt1 | contig 15170 bp, 13 predicted proteins | sample 811181 | NCBI WGS metagenome assembly MDTC01 (sample SAMN05326644, study PRJNA326480) | marine metagenome | isolation source: seawater | place: Pacific Ocean: North | collected 2011 | reverse complement strand
TTGAAGGAACAGCTGTTCCTGTACTTCTTTTAATTTGAATCGTTTGAGACATAATATGTATCCTTAAAAATTGCCAGCATCAATCGTAATATTTGTTAAATTACGTGTTGAATTAATAAATGTAGTACCTCCGACAGCATATCCTACATTATTATTAAGTAATCCTGTCATTGTATCACCTGTTTTTTCTACAAATCCAGAGCCAGAAAATGATTGTGTTGCTACTGGTTCGCCTGTAACTTCATCAAAACCTAAAAATTTACCCTTACGTACATCCTTTAAAGGTAACTCCATAGTGCCTACAGCAGCATCTTGATCTTTTAATCGTAATGTTCTATTAATTGCAGTTTGTTGCTGATTACAAGCTAACCATAATCTGTCGTAATCATTGTTTACTTCAGCAGCTAAAAATGGCCCATTTGGTTGAAATACTGTATCTCTATTTAATTCCATAGCCATAAATATAGTTATGGCAGTACCTTGTGTTGGAAAAATAGGATTGTTATTGCTGTCTTTTAACGTAAATGTAATTGTTCCTCCTGAACCTACACCTACATTTTCAACGGTATAATCAGTATTTAAGGTTTGTAATACACCGCCTAGTAATACTTTTACGTCAGCAGCATCATTTAATTGAAATGTATAGTTGTATACATTCTGATCATTACCAGCGACATAATCGTTTCTAGTTGTATTTGCTGTTACTGTCATAAACCTAATTCCCTTTTTTGTTTTTTGCTTTCTGCATATATTTTTGCTTGCAAGTCAGGATATTCTTCTAATAACTGTGCTTTTGCCATTGATCTGTAATCTCTCCAAACTTCTTGTATTTGATCTGCTCTGCCACCTCTAGGCCCTGGCGTAAGTTTTAAATATTGTGATGAGTTTATTTTTCTTGTAAGAGCTTGTTTTAAAGAAACTCCACGTGCATCTCGCAATCCTTTACCTGCTGCTAACAAAATATATCTATCATATTGATCTGCATTTAATTCAATATAAACAGCATTTGGTAAACCCACAGATACTTGAATTGTTTTTCTTACGTTCTGCAAAGGCACTTGATTTCTTATAATTTCTCTAACTATTGGTTCGTCTGACTCTTTGCTTATATAAATAGGAGATAAAATATCTGGGCCAACACCTCCTTGCAACACAATCGGCTCACCAAAAACATTTCTTCTTGGAGGAAGATCATCTGAATATCCTGGAGTTCTTGATTTAATATTACTTATTAAACCATTTAAAAAATTATATGTACTGTCTTCATCAAAAATATCATCTTGTGCTCTCAAAGTAGGATCAATTTCACGAGCGAGTCCAGCTGCACCTGCTGGCACTATAGTTCCACCAAGTCTTTCAAAATATCTTTTAAATTTTCTTTCATTTACTTCTTGATTGTCAAAAGCCGTTGCAAATAATTCAAAAAATTCTGTTAAATTTCTAACGTATGTTTTGCTAATCATATTTTGACCAACAGATGCAGCACTTGCTGTTGCTAGTTGACCTACACTAAATTCATCTGCTTGACCCATAATTTCTGTAATATCCGCTGATAAACCAAGTAAAGCACCTACAGGATCAAGTCTATTGTAAGCATAATATGTATCGCCTATTTTAATTGAATAAGGTTGCCATTTTCCTGCTTCTCTTTGGAATTTTTTCATATCGTTATTTATTGGCCCTGCTCCTGTAATATGTCCATTCATAGCTAAATCTGCCATTGCAGCCATTATCATAGAACCAGCCATCATTCTACTTCTTGCAAGCTGTGCTTCTGCACCTCCTTCTTTAATTGCTTCTTTATAAGATTTTGTGTAACGAGCAAGTGGTGTTCTTTCTAATGAATAGAAAAAAATATTTGTAGGCGTTCTTAAAAATGGCACGACAACTCTTCTAAAAATACTTTTATTTCTTATTTTTTCTGCTAACCTAGCAGTTCCTGTTAATTGATTTGTAAATGTTTGATATCGTGACGCATCAACAGCTTTATATTTAATATTTTCAGGAGGATTTTCTATAATTTCTAATATTCTTTTACCTGCTGCTTCTCCATCTAAACCTTCTTGATATGCTTGCCTATAGGCTTGTGCATGTAATTCCATTCTATATCCGACTGCTTTAAAAAAAGCATCTTCAGCCAACAAAAATCTTCCAGGTAATCTTGTTGCATTACCAATAAAATCAATTCCTTGACCTACTGCTCCTGATGCTTCAAAAGTTTCTGCTGAAATTGATCTTTGATTAGATACTTCAATTTTTTGCAATGGGTCTGTTGTTTCTCCTGTTTTAAGAGTTTGCCAACCCATTCTCATTCCGTCTTTTATTCCTTCAATCATTCCTCTTAATTGAGCATTTGCTTCTCCTGATGGAATTTCATCACCAAGATATGATGCCAATTTTCTTTCTAAAGGTTGCATTGTTGCAACAAAAGCATTTGACGTAATATTTACCATATGAGTTTGTGGATTAGACAGAAGGCCTTGATTAATCCATGCTTCAAATAACATATCTTTTGATGTTGCTTTTCGTGCTTTGTCTACAAATTTATTTAATTTTTTTGGATCAATAACAGAAATCATTCTAGCCATTTCTTGTGCCATATCAGCACCACCTGATGCTGCTAACGCTTCAGATATAAGACGTTCTTGTTCTTTTGAGCTTTTTGCCATCACGTTAAAAGAATTTAAAGCTCTACCTGCTTCTGCCGTAAGCCCTGAAACTTGTGATTGGATAGCTTGATGTTGTGCTATTGCTCTTTTAAATAATGCTAATGCTTCTTCGCTTCCTTTATTTTGCATAGCTTCTTTTGCAAAATTAATTACATTTTTTCCTGAAGCATCTAATATTTTTCTTGAGGCTAATATTTGTTCTGCATTAAAGGCTTCGCCTTTTTTTCTTTGTAATAAATCTTCAACTGTCATTCCCAAGTCATCAGCAAGTTCTGGTAAATCTTTATTTCTAATAATTTGTCTTCTTGCTTCATTTATATTAACAGCATCTGCTTCAGCAACAGTATTAATTAAACTTTTTATATCTTCTGTAGTATCTAATTTTGATAAATTAATATTTTTTGCAGCTTTTTTTGGTGCTTTTTTTGCTCCTGTTTTGTATTCTGGTATTTCAATAGCTATTGATTTTTCATTTGCAATATCTTGTAAAGGTATAAATTCTTGATTTTCTAATTCAACATCAATTTTTTCTTTAGGTTCTTTTGCATCTTTAATTTCTTGTTTTTGTTTTTTGTATGCTTTAACTAATTTAACGCCTTGCACTAAAGGTTCTATAGCAGTACCAATAATTAATCCTTCAACTGCATTTTTAAATTTACCTTGTGCTTCTGTATCGTTTGGATCAGATGCAAGATATTCTGAAATAGGATTTTCTAGCGCTGGAACTTCCTGCATCATATCTGACAATCTAGCTTCATGTGCATCAAAAACAGCTGCATCTGCTATGGCTCCAGCACCAGCCGATCTTTTTATGTTACCTACAACTCCTACACCTTTTAATAATTTACCTGCTGGTATAAACCCTGTTAAAAATTGAGTAATTGACCTTACTCCTTGTCCTGTAACTGTTTTAGGGTCTCTAATAAGTTGCGTTGGTTCACTATATCCTTCAGAAATTACATAATATTCTTTTCGTTCTGGATCGTAGATACCTCTTTCTGATGCTGTGCGACCTTTTCCAATATATTTTCTTGAACCTGCAACATCGTTTTTATCAACAAATAATTCAAATGTTTCATTTACTGCATCTGCAAAACCACCTACTGCTTGCAAAGGTGCTTCAATAACACCTCTACTTACATCACTTACAACATTTTTTGTAACATCAAAAGACTTTTGTAAAACAGTTTTTTCTTCTCCTTCTTGTTTTTTTCTTAATTCTTCTCTTTTTTGAAATTGCTGATAAGGAGTCAAATCAGAATTTTGTCTGGTATTTAAAATTTTGCCTGTTAAATCATCGTTTTCAAATTCAACAAAAGATAATATTTCTTCAACATCTACATCTATTTGATTTATATTCAATGTCGTAGTCATTTATTGTTGTCCTGTTTGAAAAAATTTTAAATAATTTTGATATTCCTTAAAATTTTCTTGTTGTTTAAAACTTTCTTTAATTTCATCATACAATGCATTATAAACTGCTTCATCCATTGGATATCCTTCTTTTTCTTCGTTTTGAGCACGCTGGTCTAATGCATTTATTGCTTCTTGTTCTGTTGCAAAACCTGACTGTATAATAGGTATAAGTTGATATAAACTTTGGAACACTTCTTTAGGGTCTTCTCCTGATAAAACTCTTTCATCATAAACTAACAATAAATCTTGCTGTTGTTTTAATTTTTCTAAATCAATTTTTCCAGCATAATTTTTTGGAACAAATGCATTTTCTAAATATTCACTAAATCTTGCTGCTGCTCCTGCTTTTAAAATTCCTTCCTTGTCTTGAAAATCATCTATACTGTTTTTTATTCGTATAGCTGTTGGCACTTCTACCCCTACACCTACCTCACTTTCTAATAATTGCAAAGCCTCATTTGGATTTTTTTTAGACAAATCTTGTATTTGAGCTATTGTTTGATAATCATTCGTACCTTGATTTTTACGAGTTATAATACCTTCAAATTTAATTTTATCATTTACAAGAATATCTGCGTTTAAAATATCATTTACTGTAGCTGTACCTGCTAATATGTTTGTAAGCAAATTGCTTTTAATAACTTCTTGTTCTTCCGTTTTAATTGTCGTTGCTTCTTCATCTAAAATATTTTCACGATTTATAAATTCTTTTAATTCAGTAGTTAATGTTGCTACTAAATTATTTTTTTCATCAATAGAAAAATCTTTAAACGATGTGTTTTCAATTTCTTGGATGTCTTGTGTAACTAAAGAAACGCCATTTGGTTTTTGTAATTTTTGTTTTAAATTATAAACAGCAGTTTCTGTAACAAGTTCAACATTAAAATTTCTTATTTTAGCATCTATTGATGATTGTGTTTCTTGATTGTTTTTTACTCTATTATTAAATTCTAATATGACTTGTGATTTATGAATTTCAGCATTTTGCAAATCACCACTGCTTGCTGCTGTTTTTGCTTTATTTTGTTCTCCATCTATAAAACTTAAAGAAATTTCGTCTGCTTCTTTTTGTTGTGTTTCAAGTTGATTTTTGTATATTTTTGCAGATGTTTCTGCTTGTATTGCATTTAAATTAGTTTCTACTTGAGTTTTAAAATTAGGATTTAAATTTGATAAAACGACTTCTTTGTGAGCATTTATTGCATTTGTATAACCAGTTAAATCATTTTCAAATTCAACGCTTAATTTTGCATCTGCTTCATTAAAAGATATTTCTTTAGAATTTACATATGCTCGCTCAAGTGTTGCATTATAAATTTCTGCACCTCTTTCAAAGCGACCTCTTAATTTTATTTCTCCATCTGTTTCTTCAGCTTTTTTAACATCTTTAATAGCTTCTTCAGGAGCTTTTTTTGTCGCTTCTTCTTCAGACAATGTACGAACATAATTAGTAGCATTTCTAGCTAAACCTGCTAATTGCTCCATTTTACGAGCACGAGATTGATCTAAAGGCGAGGGCGTAAATGTTCCAAATCTTTGTATTCTTTGTATAGCCATATTACTTAATCGTCACTAAAAATTGTGTTAATATCTTTGCCTATTTGATCTGCATCTCTCATAAGAAGTGATACTCCTTCAATAAATCCTGATTGCTTTGCAAGCTCACCTTGTGTTCTCAAATTTCTTAATCTATTGCTTAAATTAACAACATTAACACCCGTACTTTCGCCTAAAATTTTAGATGTTTCTAAAGCTATACTTGACGGTGTTCCTTCTGCTTTTATTCCAGCATTTGACAAAGCAACAATATTTGCAGCATTAATAGCATTTAATTGTTCTTGTCGTTTTAATTCTTCTGTTTGTGCAGCAAATTTTTCTTCTTCAGCTCTACGCTCAAGTGCTTCTTGCTGTGCTTTACCAGCTTGTATAGTTGCGTATGTTTGAGCTGCTGTACCTGCTAACCCCAAAGCTGCTAAAATAATTTGATACATAAAAAACCTCTATAATCTAATTATGAAGATTGTACTTCATATTCAATCGCTTGTATGTGAAATGGCATAGGATTAGGCACAGTTATTTCTGGCACTACTTCTATGCTCCAACCATTACCACCGTTATTATCCTGTATAACGCCTGTAAATGGCGATAAATCGCTATTTAAGGGCGTAGATGATGCTGTCCCAAACTCTAGCGTAGGTACGGTATTACCGTCTATAACAACACCAGCAGATTCTAAAACACGTAAATTCATACGTGTAATCTTTTTATCTCTCATTTGATTTTGACCCGCAATATTACCTGCTGTGGTATTTAATGGCATTGATTTTACTGTAGGTTGAAAGTTAAATCCTACTTGTACATTCATGGTTCCACCACTGGGATCACCCGCTATAATAAATGCCTTTTCTGCATCTGTTAATGTAATTTTACCATTTTGATTAGAAACTGATGTAGCTGCTACAGTTTTATTTGGTAAGACATTACCTCTTGCAACCAGGCTTACTGTAAATCCTGTCAAATGTGCAGAAGATAAAATTAATTCGTTGCCAACAATACTTGTTTGACTTAATAATTTTATTCCAGAATCAAGTAAATATGTTTGATCCCATCGTTCTATAGTGTAAGTTGTTGTTGTATCAGTAGTTCTTTTGTTTACAAAAAATAAATCATTGTGCACTGTAGATACAGAAATAATATTTAAAGGATATACTGTGCCTGTGCTTCCGTTTGTCCATTTTGTAAAACCATTTATATCTTGTGATCTCAATGTATTCAGTATTGCAGCAGAACCATCTTGATTAACTATAACAACATAGTTTGCATCTTCTGTTGTAGAGCCACTTAATACACCTACGTCTGCTGGATCATCAATCAAATGAGAAGATAATACTGATATGTCAACCGAATTGTATGCATCTTCGTTATAGTTATATAAATACTGTCGTAACGTCTTTCCGTTTTTATCAATAAATAATGTAGCACCATCTAAAGATTTTGCTTCTAAAAATTTAGAACCATGTTGTGTTTGCGCTTGTATAGATACTGTAGATGGTGTATTGCCTGTTAATAAAAACTCTGCGCCTGATGTAAATATTTGCAATCCTCTATCTGGATTAATATCTACTATTTCAGTAAGATTTCTTGCAGATATTGTAACAAATATACCTTCATCATCATCACCTTCTTCTGTAAAGAAATCAAAAAACGATCCAGCCCTAGATGCAAATACACTTTGACGTTTTGATTTACTGCCACCAAACCACAACCTGCCTTGGAAAAAAGTTGCTGTTCTTGGATATCCTCTTGTTTCTGACCAAACATCTTCAGACCTTGGTACACCAGCAGCAGAACGTGTAAATGTAATTGCATCTGTTGCTTTGCCACTTGTAAAAAATCCAGTAAATAATTCATATGTTCCTGATGAGTTGCCATCTAAAGTAATTGTGTATTGCAATGCGCCTGTTCTTGTTACAACAATTCCATCATCGCCAAATATAGGCATATCTTGTAAATTTTTACGTATATTTTCTATTGTAGAAGATTGCTCATTTGCGTTACCATCACCAGCAAAACTAATATTTTTACTCAAAACTCCTTCTACATCTATTTGAAACCTATCTCCTATTTGTACGCCAGAAGATGCATTACTTGGAAATGTCATTACCTGCACTGCTGCGGTAGGTGTTGGACTAAGAGCATCATTAAAATCAAACTGAGGTATATTTAAAAATGGTATGTTATCTATTACAAATGTATTTTCATCTGTATTAATAATTCTTTTAGGAAAATGTTCCATGTGGAACATCAACATTACATTTTCTGTTTGAACATCTCTTACATCTTGCACTTCTGAAGATGCAAAGGGCACTGTTAAAAATTCTGTTATAGATATGGAGTTAGGTGGTGCTACCTTCATTGCATTATTTACTCTGTAAAATGACATATTTCCAAACGAATCAGAATGATTTACTGCGCTATAAGTAAGTGTTGGACTGCCAGCTAATGTGCCTGATGAGGGTGGTGCATTAGTTCCTGCGGTTCTTTCTGCTTTTGCAACCCCACTTACAAATGATAAAACTCTGTAAGTAGCACTATTTACAGTGTAACTATTGCCTACTGTTGGTGTGCCAGTAGCTATTGTAAAATCAAATGTATCAAAACCACCTGTTAAAACACCTAAATAATGTCTGTCTGACTCTATACTAAAGTCAAAAGTTTTTGCTATAGATGCTGTTGTAGACGCAAATAAAACATTAAATTCACTTAGTGATACTTTAAGAGATGATAAATCACCTGTGTCGTTTGCTCTAACAATTCTAAAATATTTAGCATCTACGGTGTCATCTACTCTTGCTTTTACAGATTGTGGATTTTGTGTAACTGTAAGGGTTTTTAAAGTTCCAAAAGATACATTATCTACAGATGATTGAACTAAAAATGTTGCTGTGCCTGTTCCTGATAATTTAATATCTTTTACTTCTACAAACTTACCTCGACTACTTTCGCTTGCTAGATTGTAAAGTGCAACCACATAATCTGATTGACCAGAAGTTCCTAAAACACCTAAGTTTGTTGTTGTTACGCTGACCGTACTAGGTGTAAAGTCATTTATATTAGCTGCTGTACCACCATTTGGTAATGTAATAAAAGATGTTCCTACAAATGGTGTAAATATTTTTTCTGCAACATCAATATGTTGTGTACCAGGTCTTCGCTTCAAACCACCTTGCGGTACAATAACTACGTTTTCAGCAGTTTGCATACCCTTATAGTATTGATCAATATCAACTCTACCTTTAATAAGGGGTGATAGCTCACCACTCATAAAAGCACTTTGGAAAAATTTTGACATGGGCATAATTAGCCCCTTACATCAACAAATGGGTTACTTGCTAATGGTTCAACAGGATGTTGTTGTGAATCAGTATATCGCGCCATACGTGATGCATTGACGTATTGCCTTGCATTAGCATCCATAGCACTACCGCTATCTCGTATAGAAGGTGCAAAATCCATAGCTAATGCATACTCTATCATCTTGCTAAAGTAAACAGGCCATGTAGATTCTGGCGCATTGTAAATATAATCTATATGCAAAGTAGATTTTAAATTAGAATACAATTTATCGCCATACAAATTAAAAGGTACAGACGGATTTGTTTTAATTAAAAATAATAAATCAGAAGGTAGCTGATAAATAGAATCCCACTCTGTTCCTACTGGGTCTTCTGACGTAAGATTTAATGATGCTTTTTTTCTTGCAAAGCTCCATTTAAATTTTGTTAATTCATTTTGCACAATATTATCGTACAAATTATTTGCGACAGTTTGTGCTCGTGAGTTACCTGTCAAAGATGTAATAGGTAAATCACCAATTAAAATTAACGCATTAGATATAAGACCTATCTTAGAAGCCATAATTTACCTCATAAGAAAGGGGGGATAAACCCCCCATTCCATTTGGTTAGTCACTGTCTGTAGCAGATATTGTTGTACCGTCTGTAATATCTATTGCAGAACCAGTATTACTATTACAATAACTAATAGTTACTGCTGGTGTGCCGCCAGTTGAAGTTACTAAAAACATAACATCATTCAACTTAATCTCGTCTACTGCGTCTAGGAAGTAGTTAGCTGCCCTGACTGTTGCTATTGCATCAGCAGACTTGTAGATCCAAACAGCACCTGCATCACTGTTAGCTGTACCGATACGTGCTAAACTTGATCTTGTAAAAGCCATTTTGAATCTCCTTATACGTTATCTTTATATTCAACTTTAATAATACCTTCAGCATCCCTGACTACTGCGCCAGCTTTCAACATTCCGTTACATAAAAACGCTGTCCTCTCTGGTATGTAATCAATAGATGTTTTCATTTCTATACCAATAGCAAGTCCGATTGCTTCTTTGTGATAGAAAAATGAATCAACGGTATTAGAAGTGACAGTCAAACCGCCTTCTGTCCTTGTTCCAACAACGTGTACAGCAAAACCAGCAAGTGTGTTTATATCACCTGATACTAATGCTTTTACAGTTTGGAAGTCAGAAGAAGTAGCTTTTGTATCCTTCAAAAGTCCTTTTAGTCCGTCACCATTTATAGCAGCGTGTAGTTCAGTGCTAGGAACATTTTGCTTACGCAAAGTTGCTTGCGCTTCTACAACCTTGTCCATAGTCAAACCCGCACTTCCATGCGCTATAGTTGTTGGTGATGCTCCATTCATAACATCAATGATAAGTTGATCTTCCCTTCGGCTTAAAGCACCAGCAATAGTTGTTGCTAGTTCTTGCTTTTCGTCAAAGTTTACTTCTGCTTGATCAAAGATATCTGTGTATTCTGGAGCGTTCCAGTTCTGCATAGTTGCAGTCTGTACTTCGTGGGTAACATCCATAGGAGTTACTAAGTCAGCAGTTGATTTCTGATTAGCAAGTCCTTTACCCATTTTACGAAACTTATATGTTTCGCCTACTACATTATTTCTAACAGTTACGGAGGGCTTAAGTAATCCCATGCCAGCATATGCGTGCTTAACTAATGAGTCAAACTCAATAACCGCTACCGCTGTTAGTGCAAGATTCTTACTCATAATTATATCCTCAAAAAGAGTAAATTAAATTTTTTTTGAGGTTTTAGCTGAGTACCCAGTAAATGGTCAGCATCCAACCTAAATTTACTGGGCGATATACGGTATCCAGTTGTCCCGATTATAACTTAAGTTTTTTATAAATATCAATCAGTTCCAGCAAATGCTTCTAACATTCTTTTTACTTTGCGGTCATGCTCTATATTTACACTTCTCAGAAGATTACCGTGCTCATCTTTCTTAAACATTTCTTCTTCTATCATTTCCATAGTAAGCCCTTCAGGATTTGGCCCACCTTCAATCGGTAACTTGACTGGTGCAGTAGCTTGCACAAGCATTTCTACTAGCTCTATGTTTTCAGCAGTTGTAACAAGTGAACGTGCTTTATCATAAGTATCAGGGTCAAGATTATTTTTAAGAAACCCTTCAACATTTTTAATCCTTGTTTGTGCGTTATCACCTAGTTTTTCAAGCTCTAGCTCTTGACTAACTTCTTCTACTGCTTGTTCTTGTGCTGTTAGTAACTCCCATGCTTCTTCAAATGCGTCTGCACTCATGTTTGTTTTAGTAGCAAAGGCTTCTAACTCTTGATATAAGGCATCATCTTTTTCAACACCTTCTGGTGGCTGATAGCCATCTTTTGGTGATCCTTTAAATGATCCAAACTTTTTAGATAGTTCTGCATAACCTTTTGCTTGATCTGATACGGTCTTATATTTTTTATCTAGCCAGTCTGGAGCTTCTCCAACGCCCTTTATGCCTTCTGCTAAAAAATATTCTCCTTCTGCCAATGTTGGTTCAGCTTGATCTAGCAGGGTATCGTTTGTTGTTTCTTCAACGGCCTGTTCAACTTCTTCTGACATTGTTATTTCCTTAAAGTATTTCTGCTTGTTTAATTTGATTAATTACAAATTTGACAACACCTGACTCACCATCATGGTATGCAGCTTCATAATTAATGTTTGTAGAACCAAACTGTGTATCATTATCATAGATAAACCGCTTGGTTAAGTCCGACAAAATACTTTGTCCATCTTCAGATGTAAAGACTCTGTGATATTTTTTTGCAAGCTCTTTGTGATTTTGCTTGCGGATTTCTGATTCCTTTTTAGCTTGCTTTGCTAATTCAGGATCATCTATGTTAGTCCAACTCATTGTTGTGGCATAGGCCTTTCAGATGTTTTCATACCAGCTTGCTCTGCTTGTGCGCCAGCTTGTATAACTTGTTCTTTTTCTGCTTGCGACCTAACAAGTTCTGCTGGCATACCAGTTTTAGATGCAACCCAAGCACCAAAATCTTCTAATTTAAAACCAATTAATGCTTGATCTGGCCCTGCGTTTTGCATAACAAACTGTACTGCTTGTTGTACATTGATAATATCTTCACCATCTTGCGCTTTTGCTAATGGCGATAAAAATTTAATTTCTACTTCTTTGCCATCTAACTCTATAGGTTGTAGTAAACCTCTACGTGTAAGTATATAAGTAACTCTTTTAAGTATTGGTATCAAAACTTCTGTTTGTAGCCTTCCAAATGCTGATCCTATTCTTCTTGCAAGCTCTCTGGAATCTAAAGCTATCTCTGTTGCTGATCTTACTGGCCCTGTAGGATCACGCAAATCATTAAATAATGTGCGTTTAATTGCATTTTGTAAATCTTGTACCTCAAACTGCACTAATGATAAGTTTGTGCCTGTATCTAACCGTTGTATAGATGGGTTTTGTGAATTGTTAGAGCCTACAGGTATAACAACACCTGGACTAATTACAATGTTGTATGGATTTGTAACGCCATCATCTGTAGCTGTGTACATGCCTGACAAGTCTATGGCTGCTTTTTGCAATACAAACTCTTTTACTTTGTTTAAAGAGCGCACATCAGGTAATGCTTGTACTGCTGGCCCTCTACCACGTATTTCACCTGCTGTTTTTGAGTATCTTCCTGTTACCCAAGGGCTAGACTTACCATAGTCTTCCATCCAACTTATGCCATTGTCTTTGTCACTCCATACAATGCCGTAATATTTTTCTTTTTTTGGATCAAAAACAACACCCTCACGTATATCACACTCTGTATCAGGTTTATTTTCCATAATAGACTGCATAGTTTGCGTAGGCTTGTAACCTCTGTACTTGCGAGGTATATCTCTAGCCTTCATTTTAAATCTACGCCAGTGTGTTTCTACAGTTCCGTATGGGCCTTCTTCAAATGCAATACCTTTTTGCGGTATAGCTGTAAATACGATAGGCATATCATTGTCATCAGCTTCATCAATACGTAATGTGCCTGTGCCTACTAATAAATCTAGTGCGTGCTCAAAAAATTGTGTAGCAAAGTTTGATCTGTTTATGTAATCAAAAACTATTGTTGCTTGATTTTCTAGGTTTTCGCGTATATCTTTTTCTGTAACATCAAAATTACCTTCTGCTAACTCATTTACAATCTCGTTAGAGGGGGCAAATGTAGCCCAACGTGCTTGTATCGGTGCAATGTTTTCTTGAAGTTTGCTTGCAGCTTGTTGTATAGCTTCCATAGCTGTTGAATCAAAAATACGATCCATTTTTTTTTGACCTTTTGCAAAGTCATCAAACAAGTTTCTGTTAGGTAAAAAATATTCGTAGACATCATCTAATAAATCATGCCAGTTTGACATTCTTTTAAATGCATCTGCTTCTCGTCTTTTAATATCTTCGTATGAACCTAACTCTTTTGGGATTTGCATAATGAATACTCAGTTAGTAGCTTGACATCCTACCGCCTTCAGTTCTGTTGTTTGACACACCTCTCGTTCTAAATGTGCCACCTCCTCTAGTGCCTAGCATACTTCCTCTGCCTGTCCTCATAGAGCCACCAGTTCTTTTACCAGAGCCAGTAGATGTTTGTATACCAGGTGCAAGTAAAGAAGCTGCGCCTAATCTACCGCGTGCAATCGCTTTTAATCTCTTTTCTGATTCTTCTATCTCTTCATCAAGCCTTCTTGATTGTCTTTCAACAACTGCAAGCTCTTGCGCTGTGGGTTCTGGGGCTTTAGGTCTTTTTAAAAATCCCATTTTATTTCCTCATATGCTTTAATAATTGATAGGGCGTAAGAATAAATGGATTATTTATTCCTAAAAGTTGTTTGATGTGACCAACACATGTATTTAACATAAATAACGGCCTTTTTTTTTCTATTGGAACATAGTCCACAATAGCATAAATGTTTTGGATTATACTATCTTGGTCTTTTACAGTAAATAAATCAAATCCTTCTTGTCTTTTGCCATGAATTATGTAGCCATTAGGCGATGGTTTTACTAAATAACAATGCCGACAGCCTTTTTTTAACAACCATGACCACCAATTTGTCTTATCATCTTCAAAAATTACAAATACTTTGCTAATCATTAAAATACGCTAACTTGCACTTTTGCTGTTGTAGGTTTAGAAAAGTTAGATACTCTAGTTAATGCGGCTCTGCCTTCTCCTTCACCCTGTAATGCGTACTCTAGGGCTTCTACTGGGTGCGAATATTCGTTTTTATCTGGTTCATCAGTGTATTTTTCACCTTGAGTTTGTACTCTGCGGTAACAAAACCCACCCTGAAGTCCTTTTCTTATCATAGATGCCTTTGCTAACACCAAAAATCTAGGCTTTCCATCCATGCACATTTCTTTCATAGGTACTTCTAGGGCTGCTCTACGTTTCATAGGGTCATTTGTTATTGTAGGCTGACAGGGTATACCAGCTGCACGCAGTATTTGAAAGGGTGTATCAGAGTTTGCTTGATTTTTATTATTACCAGACGGATCGCCCCATCCTTTGAAAGTGTTTTCTGGGTAATGTTCTTCAATATATCGCTTGAGTGATGGCGCAAAGTCTATTGCACCTGAGTCTTGCTGCACAAATTCATCAAAACATATCCACCTACCCATAGATGTACGCTGTAAAAACGCACAAGCTGGTGTTCTACCAAAATCAAAGCCTAAAATTATGGGTGTAGACCTATCAACTGCAAAGTCTATGTGTTGACAGTGTACGCTATCAGTATACATAGGATGCACAGGCTTGCCATTAGAAACAAATCCATACTCGTTTGCTAGATTTACTTTTATCCAATCATCAGATTTACCTTGCATGCCGCGATCATAATAGCCATCAGGCAGATTTTTTATGTTTTCTGCACGTTTATTGACAGCCCAACTCTCGCCATCTTTGTATACACCACCAGGTTGTCTAAAAAATGACCAGTTATCAGGGCGTTCTATCTCTGCTAGTTTAAAATACCAATGATCTTCATCAGGAGCGTTAGAATCGCCTATAATTCCATGATGTGTAGCTGTACATCCTTCTTTATTTGATGGGTATCTGCCATGTCGTAGGTCTAACATGTCCAAAACGGCCTTAGAATGCTCTTTCGTCTCGTTTAGCCACACCCAGGTAGTCTGGATACCCCTAGCCTTTTTAACGTGCTCTGGGCGATCAAATGCGATAAAAATGACATCGCAATGAACGTATGTTCC
>MDTC01027257.1_pt1 | contig 15170 bp, 14 predicted proteins | sample 811181 | NCBI WGS metagenome assembly MDTC01 (sample SAMN05326644, study PRJNA326480) | marine metagenome | isolation source: seawater | place: Pacific Ocean: North | collected 2011 | reverse complement strand
GCAACGGTGAGTGGTCCTGATAATGCAACTTTTGTTTGGGATTTCGGTCCCAACGCCTCACAACAGAGTTCTAGTGAACTTTCTGTGTCAGGGATTCAATTTTCAAATTCAGGATTTCACTCAATTACCTTAACAGGAACTCATGACATATGTGTTGACTCCATTGAATCTTTGCTTTATGTTTTTTCAGAGCCTTCCATTGATTTTACGGTTGTAGATGGCATTATATGCGCTCCTGACATAGCTCAATTTATTAATTTGAGTCAGGTGGAAGGTGAGGTGCTTTACACTTGGGAATTTGGAGACGGTGGCACTTCAAACCAAACTAGTCCTTCGTACGCTTACAGTACAATTGGTAATTACAGTGTTGGTTTGACGTTAATTTCCCTAGAGGGTTGTTTAGATACACTGTATCTTTTACAGCAAGACTTAGTCAATCTTTACCCGTCTCCAATAGCCGGATTTACGGTAAATCCAAATCGGATAGATGTATGTGACAATGAGGTTTTATTTATCAACCAATCTACTGGTGCAAGTTCTTATGCCTATTATTTTGATCAAGGCCAATACATGACAAATGAATCAGATTTCACTCATTATTACATGCAATCGGGTTCTGATTATCCAATGCAAATAGCTTACAATGAATTTGGTTGTGCCGACTCAATTCGTAAAGGGGTATTTGTAGAGCCATTCACCCTGTACATACCAAATACCTTTATTCCGGATGATGACGGGCTGAATGATATTTTTACGCCTGTAACTGATTTTGAAATTCATGACTGGGATTTAAGTATTTATAATCAATGGGGTGAAATTCTATTTAATAGCCAAGAATATCCATCAGGTTGGGATGGGAAATTTAAAGGAAACCAATGCCAAGATGGGACCTATATTTATACATTGAAATATAAATCTTGTGCAAATCCAATAGAAGCGAAGTTGATGAAAGGTTTTGTGAACCTAATTCGTTAAATAACTTTTTTCTTTAATTCAAAATTACGTCCGAGGTATACACGCCTCACTTGTTCGTCAGATGCTAAATCTTCAGCGGTTCCCGATTTCAATATACTTCCTTCAAATAGGAGATAAGTTCGGTCCGTTATTGAAAGTGTTTCTTGTACATTATGATCGGTAATTAAGATTCCAATATTCTTCTTTTTTAAGTCTGAAACAATAGTTTGAATGTCTTCAACAGCAATTGGGTCAACCCCTGCAAAAGGCTCATCCAAGAGTACAAATTTTGGATCCGTCGCCAAGGCGCGTGCAATTTCAGTCCTTCTTTTTTCTCCTCCTGAGAGCCTATTTCCCAACGTCTTTCTAAAATCATTAAGGTTAAATTCATTAAGTAGCTCTTCTAGCCTTTCTTTTCTCTCAGATGGTGATTTGTTGGTCATTTCTAAAATCGCCATAATATTATCCTCCACGCTCAGTTTTCGAAATACTGAGATTTCTTGAGGAAGATATCCAATGCCCATTTGAGCTCGCTTATACATCGGAAGCTTCGAGATTTCTACATCATCTAAAAACACCTTACCTAGATCAGGCCGAACTAAACCAACAATCATATAAAAAGAGGTTGTTTTTCCGGCACCATTTGGCCCTAATAAACCCACTATTTCTCCTTGATTAACTTCAATCGAAACGCCGTTTACGACTTTTTTTCCTTTATAACTTTTTTGGATACTATTCGTGTAAAGTTTCATGATTTTAATGTACTAAAAGTTAAGGGTAAATTTTCCGCGAATACCCAATGGGTTCGTCGATTCGTCTAGGTATGTCATTCTCCAGACCAAATCCACTCTGAAAAATTTAAATAAATTTTCAATGCCTATTGTTGTTTCGGCGTATGGTACTTTTTTAAAATCTCTGATAAAGTCGGGGAAAATCATACTCGCCTCGTGTCGTTGATTTAAGGACCCATATGCCAATCTCCCTGAAGTTACTAATCTTAGGTTTAATTTCTTCACTAACGGAATTTTATTCATGACAAAGCCATCCCAATGGTTTTCTATGTAAAATCCGGTGTACCTGTCACAGACAAATTCTAAGAAATTTAGTTTGTTAAAGGCAGATGTCATTAACCAGAGTGATTGATTGCCAGGAATTGCATGAAGAAGGGGGTATGCTACATTTCCGAATACGGCGCCAATATTCGCCCCATATTCAATACGTCCTAGGATTCCAATTTGCGTTCGGTGTTCTAGATTGAGCTCTACTTTTTGATAATTATATTCACTACCGATAATATTTTTAACACCAAAAATAGCTTTTAAGGAGATCGCAGGGAATTTTGAACGAATACTCTTACGATCAAGTGAGCCCGAGATGAATTCTTCATCTTTTGCCCATCTTATGAAAGCTTTAAATTCTGTTGTAGTAATTCGATTGATTGTATCAAGTCCATTATTCCCATTTGGTCTTAAAAAATTTGCTACCCCTAAAGGATTGAATTCTTTCCATGCTCCTCCGATAAAAACAATTATGTCTTTGCCGATATCTTTTTCTATGTTCACTCCTGCTTTTTTCAGAAAAGTAAGTTTATCAAATGGAGCTGTGCTAAAGAGAGTGGCAAAGGTGTTCCCTACCCCAATTGCGTATGGTGACAGGCCAATTTGTTCAATATCATAATCATAGTACAGGGATAGTATTCCTCTTTTTTTAGGACTAATATTTGCTCGAAAGGTGGCGCCATACTTCCATACTTCGTCACCAAATCCATAGGCACCCTTAATACCAAATTCAATTCTTCGAGAAAAGGCATTCGAGGTGCGAATGGCGAGTGCTGTTCTAAATTTCTCTACTGGGTTCGTGCTCGCAAAGGAATATAAATCGCCGAGTTCAATTTTTCCTATTTGGTAGAATCCGCTTGCCGCAAGATATGTTATGTTTTTGAGTTTTTTGAAATAAGGATTTGTATTGAGAGAGTCAATCATATCCCCAATTCCTTCTTCTTGCTTTGAGAGCTTTACCGGTCTTAGTTCCAACCATTCTTCTTCTGACCTATTCATTGCACCCTCAAGAATTTCGACGGTACTATTGGAGTTATAAAACTTTTTATTTCTCTTTTTATTAATGGCAAATTCACTTCTCCTGCTTGATTTCCTTGCAAAGAAACCACTTAGTTTTCCTTTCTTGTAAAGTTGTATGTTTGCGATCAGGTTTTCTTTGCTCAGCATCCATGTGGTTTGATCGATTTGTTCAAATTCGTGAACAAAGTAGAAGTCTTTGATGAAATTTAAATTCACATCCGGAGATACATTTGCGCTGAATTGTTTAACGGCAAAAGTTGTATCGTGAATCCACATCGAACCAGAAAATGTGAGCTCTCCTTTTCGCTTTGGAATAAACTTCAAATTGTAGCACCAATGCTGGTCTATTAAACTTGAATCTTCTAAGTAATATTTATAAAAAAATCTTGAGTTATTAGCGATTGGGCTTATGAAAGATTTACCAAAAATGGTATATATATTATCATAAATATTAAGGTCAAGATACATGTCTCCAAGAAAACTATTTAGCTCCAGATTTTCAACTCCGGTAGTTCTTGCAGCTTGAATTACTTCTTTTCGTTCTCTAGGTTTATTTTTATAGTAAAAGCGGGAAATGGTTTCATTTAGTAATAATGGTAAGTATTTATTGCCAGTCTCTGTTGAGTCCAAATAATTGAGAAGGATATTGAGTTTTTGAATTCGTTTGTTTTCCTGTATGTTTCTGGAGATGTTGTTTAAATCAAATTGAATTTTCGTGTACAACTTATATTCATAGCTATCCAGCTTTTTTTTGTCGTTCTTATGCTTATTTGCAATTAATTTTCTGTGTAAAGCTGTAGATGGAAGCTCTTCTGGGGCCCTAACAGTTACCTCTTCAAAGTCTAAAAAAATACTTTTTAAATAAACCGTGAATTCCCCATCAACATCTTTTAGACTTTCTTCAAACATATTTCGGTCAATTTTCGCCTTTTGATAACCTGTGGCAGAAATCTCTAGGGTGTCATCGTTCTCATTTATTAAAATTTTGAAATAACCTGCAGTATCAGAAAGTATTGCTTTTTTCGAGGGGATTGACTTTATGACTGCGAAAGGTAAAGGTTCTATCGTTTTTGCATCTACGATTTTTCCACTGATGAGTTGTTGACCAAAACCCAGATAAGAGGTGAATAGAATCATAAAAACAAATAGCATTCGTTCTTTTTTACTCATGCCCTGAAGTTTTTACGACTCTTTTGGAGATTTGAATCCCCACTTCGTATAAAATAAATATAGGAATTGAAACGATTATCTGCGAAATGATGTCTGGGGGAGTAATGATTGCAGAAAGAATTAGAATTCCCACAATAGCGTGCCTTCGGTAATTGACTAAGAATTCAGGGTTCAGAACACCAATTCTTGTTAAAAGATAGGTAACTACAGGAAGTAAAAAAAAGAGTCCTGTATAAAATACAGTTGAAAGAATCATACTCATGTACGAGCTAATTGTGAAATCATTTCTAATTTCATTAGAGATTTGATAAGACCCAAAAAACTGAATACTTAAGGGGGCTACGATAAAATAGCCAAATAAGATTCCAAGGAAGAAAAGAAAGCTGACATAAAAAACAATACCTTTAGCCATTTTTTTTTCCTTAAACTTGAGACCTGGTTTGAGAAAGGCCCATATTTGATAAAAGATGAAAGGAAAACCAATGACGAGTCCACCTATAAAGCTCATCATGAGTGCATAACCAAATTGACCGGAAACTGTCATACTTTGAAGTTGAACAGGAATATCGTCAACACATGTCCCTATATAATCACACAGTATTCTGAAGGAAAAGAAATCTTTTTTCTTCATCGACATGAAGACATTGTTCATAATCCATTCTTGAAAGATCCAGATTATGATTCCGATAAGAATAACAGCGATTGCGGAGCGAACTAATCTCCATCTTAGCTCCTCTAGGTGCTCGATGAACGACATTTGGTCTAAATCAGCGTTGCTCTTTTGATCTTTCAAAATCTAGTTTTAATAAGCAAATTTAACCAAAAGCCTTGAAAATATGCTAAAATGAGATATTAGCTAGAAACATTCTTTACATCGTAAATTGATTACTATCAGCTAGTCTAGATTTGTTTTAAAATTAAGTATTATGCCAAAGTTTCAAATTCAAAAACTAGAATTCAACTCTTTAAATGACTGGATAACGATGCATGGAAAAATTATTAATGGATATCTCAAAAGCGAGCACACTTTGAAGGTTGATGTTTCTCAGATCAATAGAATTTTAAATGTCATTCAAAAATTCAATCCTGAAGTGTCAGTATATGACTACCTTTCTTCTTATACCCAAAATGAATACAGTGAATATAAGTTCAACTTTGAGTCCTTAGTATTGAGGGAGATTTCTTTTTCGCGATTACAGACGCAAACCGCACAGCACAGGTCTAGATTGATTCGTGCTTAGGGTTGAATGAAAACAGTTTCTTCGTTTACTTGCTCTGGCTCTATCTTGATAATTCCTTGGCCTATTTTATTCAAAAGTTGTGCTTTAATATCTAAAACAGCAACTCCTGCCTGACCGAGCTGATAAATATCATTATAGTTAAAAGACGCCATACCTGCTGCGTTGGTAAACGCCGTATCATATATTGCAACTAGTTGAACGGGTGGATTTTGTGTATTTGTACCATATAAAACTACCATAGCTCCTTCAACGACAGCATTGCTCTCGTCTCTGACATAAATGTTTGCCAAGGTATCTGCTTTTTTCCTACAAGAAGTTATTCCTGAAATGGTGATTGTAAAAAATAATAGGGGAATTAAATAGTACTTAATTTTCATGATTCCTTAATTTGGTAAGTATATAGTTTCAACAGATGTTGTGTGTATTCTACATCTCGTATAACCCGCTGCTTCTTTCGTATTTGATTTCACTAGGATATCAAAATATCCAGTCGTTTCGCTTACATCAGGGTCATCGAAATAGTCATTTAAGACAAATGTTGTAAAGCCAGAACTATTTGTATACGTAGTATCCACATACTCTACTGAAGAAGGGTTGGATTGCAGATCAGCGATAATAATGACCTTTGCTCCATACACCAACTGATTGGTTGAGGATCTTACAAAAACTTTGAGGACTGCATCTTCTTTTTGAGCACATCCCAAAAGTAAGAATAACGTAAGGGTCAAACTGATGGTTAATAATTTCTTCATTTTTTTAATTCTGAGTTCAAAGTTAAGTTAAATATTTTTTAATCTATACGGTTTAATTCCAAAAGTGTTACCCTGGGGCTTTATCGCGCGATTGACAATATCCGTACAATGCAAGTGCTAATTTTTTCATTGCTCTAAAAATATCAAGCGCTGATTTTATCAATTAATAAATGTAATATACAATGTCAAACCTAATTCCGTTGTCAATCTTTACTGCTAGATTGGAAACAGTACTGGGATTATCTGAATGAATTCCTCTACCAAGTTACTGTCACTTTTACTCCTCCAAAGCCAATATACTGAAACGTATTAAGTTCAGACCTCCGTTACAGACTTTTTCGTATTGCCTAATTAATTAGATCTCGCATTCGTGGGTACGCCCTATTGACAAGCAAAGTACATTGACTTTCAAAAATGTTTTTATTGTACTTTTGTATATTACAATTAAGTTGAATGAAAAGTTACAAGCCCAAGAATGATTGAACAGATTCAAAAAATAGAAAATGAGTTATCCAGTTATGAATTTAACTCTGCTGAAGACACAGAAAAGTTCAGAATTCAATTCTTAGGATCTAAAGGTAAGTTAAAGGGCTTGTATGCGCTGTTGCGAGAGGTACCTAATGAACAAAAAAAAGATATAGGTCAGAAGATTAATATGCTTAGAGTAAATGCGGAGCAAATGCTTTTAGACGCAAAACAAAATCTTGTCGGAGTATCCGCGAATCAGGCAAAAGAAGATCTGACTCGACCAGCCGCGAAAATGCCACTCGGCAGTCACCATCCATTGTCAATTGTGAGAAGAGAAATTATTGATGTTTTTAGAAAAATTGGCTTTTCAATTTCTGAGGGACCTGAAATCGAAGATGATTGGCATAATTTCTCAGCATTAAACTTTCCGCCAGAGCATCCTGCCAGAGATATGCAGGACACTTTTTTTATTAAAAAAGGAGAAAATGAAATAGCCTTAAGGACTCATACAAGCTCAGTCCAGGTTCGGGTAATGGAAAATAATCAACCTCCAATAAGGACGATATCGCCTGGAAGAGTTTATCGGAATGAGGCGATTTCAGCGAGAGCTCATTGTTTTTTTCATCAAATAGAAGGCCTCTACATCGATGAGGGTGTTTCTTTTGCTGACCTTAAACAGACATTACTGTTCTTTGCTCAAGAAGTATTTGGTAACAAGGCAAAAATTCGCCTGCGTCCGAGTTATTTTCCTTTTACTGAACCTAGTGCAGAAGTAGATGTTTCCTGTACAATTTGTAATTCAAAAGGCTGTAATGTTTGTAAGAACACGGGATGGTTGGAAATTCTCGGTTGTGGCATGGTCGATCCGCATGTTCTGGAATCCTCTGATATTGATTCAGTAAAATACTCAGGTTTTGCCTTTGGAATGGGTGTTGAGAGGATTGCTCAGCTTAAGTTTAGGGTAAATGATCTCAGAATGTACTCTGAAAATGATTTACGTTTTCTAGAACAATTCAAATCTGCCCTTTGATGCCTTGGAATCAACTTTTATCCAAAGACTCTGTAGACGATTTTTTCTCAGGAAATATTCCCCATATTGTTTTTAAACATAGCCCTAGATGCGGAATATCCTCTATGGTCTTGAGACGTTTTGAGACCTCTAATTTGTTTAAAAATTCAATGATTCATTGTTGGCTTTTGCACGTAATTGAAAATAGGATTATGTCAAATGCTTTGGCAACAAAATTCAATGTAAGACACGAGTCCCCTCAAGTTTTAGTTTTGTTCAAAGGAGAGCTTGTGTATCATGCTGCACATTCAGTAATTGATGCAGATCAAATTGAAATCGCCTTAAATGATTTAAAATGAAAAAAATAGGAGTATTTGTATTGGCCATTGTCTTAGTGATTGCGTTTATCATACCTTTTATTGGAAATAATGAGGACAATACTGAGGAACTTATTGATTTTGGTTTTAAGTCCTCGAATACATTTTTATCTGTTCAGCAAGGAAAACCATTTATTTTCGATGTAAATGTGGGACAGAATATTGACCGAATACAACTTTCTTTGAATGGTAGTCTTATAAGCACATGGGATATAGAAGAAAAAAGAGAATTGGGTGAGCGCAAAGCATTGACCTTCAAAATCTCGACAAAAGGATACACCCTGGGTACTTATTCGATTCAATTATGTGGTTTTTTAGCAGGGGAGCTTGTGAACAATGATGAGAGGTTTTTATTTGTGAATGCAAACAATGCACTACAGTTTAAGGAATTCGAGCTTCTTGATACACATCCACATAATCCAAATCATTTTACCCAAGGGTACGAGTTTTTTAACGATAAGCTCTATGAATCAACAGGGAATCCTCGACAAACGAATGCAACATTAGTCGCAGAAATCAATTTAAGAAAAGGTACTTCAAAAAGAGAGGTAAAGCAACCTAATCCCATTTTTGGTGAGGGAATTACGATAATCGATTCAAAAATATATCAGGTTACATGGCAAGACGAGAAATGTTTTATTTATGACCTGGAAGGGTTCAATGTTTTGGACACTATGCAATACCAGGGTGAAGGGTGGGGTTTATGTAATGATGGAACAAACATAATTATGTCAAATGGTACAAATAAACTGACTTTTCGAGATCCTAAAAATTTTGAGGTTGTAAAAACTATTGAGGTTCATTCCGATCGTGGGCCAGTAACAAATTTAAATGAACTTGATTATGTCGACGGACGAATTTATGCGAATTTATGGATGAGCGAACAAAGATTTCAACATGATGCACGCATGAACCTGACAAAGATTGTTGTTATTGATCCTGAAACAGGAGCAGTGGAAAGTTGTATTGATCTTCAGGATATTCTCAGAAAAGCTTCCGCTACAAATGTCCCGAATGGAATCGCATACAGGAGGAGCACTCAAACTTTTTGGTTGACCGGGAAGTATTGGAATCAAGTCTACGAGATTTCGCTAAAGACTAAAAATACATAGGTCGTGCATTGAGTTTTCCATTTGCATAAATTAATGAAGGGAAAGGAACTTTTAATGTGTTTATTGCTTCCAATAATCCTTTTAATAATTTTGATTTTACCTTTAATTTACTAAGATCTAAGTCTAAAGAGAAAAGTAGTTCTCTATGACTTGTAATTCCTAGATAGCTTTCAGCATCACCTTTTAATCTTCCTCTAATGCTATGTCCAAGGCTAACAAGAAGCCAATCGGGCCATTGTTTTATGCCTATTTCACTAGGAGAAAAGCTAAGCCAATAGGTTTGTCCATTATAATCTTTGAGCAAGGATTCCATGAAATTCTTTCCAAGAATTTCTGGTCTTTGTTCTGCAAAACGCGTTTGATGAAAAGAAAACTTAGGTTTGAAAATTTGTGATTTAAAATAATGTTCTTGAAAGATATATAAACCAATCCCAATAGCATTAAAACTCATATCGCTCAGAGAAAACCCCCAAGATTCGCTGAATCCATCAAGTATTTCAATAGCGGTGAAATATCCAAAGCTTATTCCTGAGGATAATAAAAGACTTTTTCTATTTTGAAGACCTGTCCATGAAAAAATAGCGTCTAAACCTCTGGCTACATGATAGCAAGAAAATGAATGTCCAAATTTATCCATTTGCATCCAGTTTTTTGAATCATTGAATAAGTGGAAATCACCTTGACTTTCTTGGCTATACCACAATGTGCTAAGGCCATATATACTCCCAACACTAGCAGTTCCAATACTCGCTGTTGACCATGCGAAACGGTTCACCGAAAACTCAGTGTCTGAAGTATCCTGAAAACCTTGGGCATATACACTTGCAAGCCGGGCGAGGAACAATAAAAATAAAATGAGCCTCATACTCCGAAGTTAGAGAATATATCTAAGATTTTTACGTTAATCAATCTACACTTGAACAGTAAAACCACTAATACATGGTAAATAGCAGAAAAGATTGGAATAATATTAAAAGTAATGATAGTTGGTCGATTTTTAAAATAATGTCAGAGTTTGTTGAAGGGTTTGACCGCATGTCTAAAATTGGACCATGTGTTTCTATTTTTGGTTCTGCAAGAACCTCGGAGGATAACCCTCATTATAAATTGGGCGTTGATTTGGCGGAACAACTTTCTACGAGAGGATATGGAATCATTTCTGGTGGTGGACCTGGAATTATGGAGGCAGCAAATCGCGGAGCTCAGAAAGGGGTTGGTCCTTCTGTAGGTTTGAATATTGACCTCCCATTTGAGCAAAGCCATAATTCCTACATTGATCCTGCTCATAATTTAGAGTTTGATTATTTCTTTGTACGTAAGGTCATATTTGTTAAATATTCTCAGGCTTTTGTTGCCCTTCCCGGAGGTTTTGGAACATTAGATGAGCTTTTTGAGGCACTAACACTAATTCAAACAAAGAAAATAGCACGGCGTCCAGTTGTTCTAGTGGGTAAAGAATATTGGGCGAGTATGACAGATTGGATTCAAAATGCAATGCTAGATAAGGAGCAAAATATTTCTAAAGAAGATTTAGATTTATTTTCTTTAGTAGATACACCCGAAGAAGCCGTTGAATATATTGAGGATTTCTTTACAACACATTCCTTAACCCCAAACTTCTAATTCTTCAAAAGACTTTATATTTACACTGTGAAAAATAAGCTAAAATCCATACTTAAGCTAAGGATATTTCTGTTGACTAGGCAGTTTATTTGGTCTAGAACTTTCTGGTTAAGTTTTTTTGTTCTCGCCAGTATTTATTTAGGTATCCTATATGGGACGATGCGTTATCTAGACATATATACCAATCATGGAGAGGAGATAGTGGTACCTGATCTTTTGGGTTTATCTGCAGTTGATGCTAAATTAAAGCTTGAAGGTTTGGGTCTTAGCTATGAAGTTTTAGATAGTATATACGACCCTAATGAAGAAAATGGAGTTGTAAAGGAGCAAACGATTCAACCCACAAGTTTATCAAAAGTGCATGTTAAATCAAATAGGGTTATTGGATTGAGGCTTTCTAAAAATCGAGAACTAACTGAAATGCCAGACTTATTGTATGATGAGGTTGAGTTTGCCAAGGGCAGATTAGAATCCCGAGGGTTTTTATTTTCCATTGAATATGAACCTACAACAGAGGCAGATGGCTCTGTGTTAGAACAAAAATATGCTGGGATGAATATCGTGGCGGGGGCACGAATTCCAAAAGGATCAGAAATTATTTTGGTCGTTGGACGCAATGAGGTTGGTGTTTCGCTTGAGTTTCCAAATCTTGTGGGAATGAATTATTCAGATGCAGTGAATTTGTTAACCAGTACCGGGTTTCAATCTTTTTCTACAATTTGTAATAATTGTATTACTAAATCAGATACTATGAACGCAATTGTTTTCGGACAGTCACCGGAGTATTTTGAAAACAAAACACTTGAAAGGTCCAAACATATTACAATTCTAATCAACGCTGGAACGACAGTTTCAGAAAATCCATTCGAATGAATTTATTGCGTTATCTTGTCATCTTATTTTCCATTTGGATATTAAATATTGCCTACGCACAAATTGAGCTCGGTCCATTGACCGGTAATCATTTTCAAAATAGCTCCATAAATCTAAAAACCGGATCGATTGATAGTACTTTTATTTACACCACAGATACTCTTAGGCTTCCTTTTTTTGATGATTTTACGTTCAATAAAACACAGCAATATACTCCGGATTTTTCTAGTTCTTTATTAACAAGCGAGGTCTATTATTATTTGATAGATCAAGCTACTGCTATGCCGTTAGAGAATAATCTATTTTTCACAAATCAAGTTACCTTCAACAGGTTTTTTGATCCAGCTATTGGCACATTTACAGATACTATATTTGCCTCACAATCGATCAATATTGCTGATTTCACGTCCTTTCCAGTTAATTACGAACCTGTTGATTTATATCCACCTTATTACATATATGATACACTAATTCCGGGTGATGAATCGGATACGGTATGGATACAGAATCCTCCTTTTTTCCAAGATTCAGTACGTCAGTTTTTCTTACCTGTTTCAGATTCAAATCTCCTATGGGTGGATGATTTTGTTTATCACAATTATAGATTTGGTGATCATCCGCGAACTTTGGGCGTGATGACTTTTGATGGCCTTGATGAAAATGGCTATCCTTACGCTATTGGAACAACCACATCTGGTTATGCAGATGTATTAACCTCTAAACCTATTGACTTGTCAGGAATGAGTCCTGCTGATTCAGTTTACATTTCTTTTATATATCAGCCTCAAGGGTTTGGCGATGAACCGGAATCTACAGATTCTCTTCTCCTGGAATTTTATGATTCGTCTAATGATCAATGGAACAGGATATGGGGTGATTCTGGAAAAAGTGTTACACCCTTCACCATTGTACACCTACCTCTTTTGGGGAATAATTATTTCACAGATGCTTTTCAATTTAGGTTCAGAAATTATGGTGGACTTTCGGGATCTTTAGATCATTTTCACTTGGATATGGTTTTTCTCAGAGAGGCAAATCCTCCTGCACACACAGATACCGTATTTAAGGATTTTTCTTTTGTGTACCCTTTAATTTCATTATTGGAGGATTACACTTCAGTGCCTTGGGATCACTATCAAGAATCCACTGATAACAAAATGAGTGAAGCAATGGAAGTTGTCGTTTTCAATGGTAGCAGTGGTCCTGAAAACTACCAAGATGGTGAGATAGATATTTCTTACAATGGTATCAGCGAAGGTAATTTTATACTCCAAGGTTTTACCCTGGCCGAACAACAAATCAACTATGCTGCGCTAGATTTTGCCACATCTTTCCATGACCTTAAATTGGGATACGAGTTCCCCAGAGATTTAACAGGGGTTTATGAAGAATTTGATGTAAGGGTTAATGCCTCGGCACAATATCCGAATTACGAACCCAACGATTCAACGACATTTACTCAAGGGTTTTATAATTTTTACAGCTACGATGACGGCACGGCTGAGGCGGCTTTTGGTCCTACAGGAGTTCAGGCTCGGCTCGCCATTCATTTCGACGCATATCAATCTGATAGTCTTATTGGTGTTAACTTGTGCTTCGTACCATCTGTAAATGACGTTTCAGACAATCTTTTTTTACTCACAGTGTGGGATGATGAAAATGGATTGCCCGGGGAAGTCCTATATGAAGATGACGTTTTTAATCCTAGAAATCCCAATTATGCGCAAGGAGAAAATCAATATCTAAGCTATTATTTTCTTGATACAATGAAAATTTCTGTGGGTAGTTCATTTTTTGTTGGATGGAGACAACTTGACCCTGAAAGGTTAAACCTCGGTTTTGATAGAAATATTGATCAATCTGATGAGATTTTTTATAGTGTTGACGGAGGGAATTCTTGGTTGGTTTCACCTTTTTCAGGGAGCCCTATGCTCAGGCCGATTTTTTCAACTAAAATGGATACCTCATTAGGACTAATTGAAACGCTGAAAAAGCCCGTTGACATAATGTTATACCCAAATCCAACCCTTGATATACTTCATATTGATAATTCTTTAGGTTTGTCATCTATTGAAAAACTAATTTTCGATCCTACAGGTAGAGAACTCGCGCGAACAACGGAAGATGCATTTGATCTAAGCCGTTTCAATCCAGGAATTTATTTCATTTCGGTCCCTTCTCTTTCCGAAAAAAGATTCAAAGTAATTAGGATGTGATGGGAGATGAATCAATAGCTTCAGAACAAGAGGATTTCTATGAGCATTTTAAATTTCAGGCAGATGCAGGACAAAAGCAGGTTAGAGTAGATAAATTTTTGGGCGAGCGATTAGCCAATACTTCTCGCAACAAAATTCAAATTGCTGCAAAAGAAGGAAATATTTTGGTCAATGGTGAAAAAGTAAAACAAAACTATCGGATAAAACCAGGCGATGTTGTGACAATGGTGCTTCCTTATCCGGTGAGGGAGTTTGAACTCATAGCGCAGAATATACCTATTAATATTGTTTATGAGGACGAGACTTTTGTAATCGTAGATAAAGTGGCTGGTATGGTTGTTCATCCTGGTCATGGAAATTATGATGGAACCTTGGTTAATGCCCTATTGCACCATTTTGATCAATTACCGGAGCTTCCTTCGGATTATGCTGGAAGGCCTGGACTTGTGCATCGGATCGATAAAAACACCTCTGGTCTTTTGGTTGTTGCAAAAACAGAAAGCGCATTAACAAAACTGGCAAAACAATTTTATGACAAGACGACCTCAAGGAAATATCTAGCCCTGGTCTGGGGTGATTTAGAGGATCATGGGACGATTTCTGGTCATATTGCCCGATCAAAGAAAAATAGAAAAGTCATGTCGGTATATCCTGATGGTGACGATGGAAAACATGCAGTAACACATTTTAAGGTTTTAGAAAGATTTGGATACGTGACGCTTGTGGAGTGTACGCTTGAGACAGGTCGAACGCATCAAATACGAATTCATTTTAAATGGATTGGACACCCTTTATTCAATGATGTTGAGTATGGAGGTAATAAGGTGTTAAAAGGTTTGAAAACATCTAAATATCAAAAGTTTATAGAAAATAATTTTAAATTATTTGCTGGTCAAGCACTTCATGCACAATCCTTGGGTTTCACTCATCCTTCAACTGGTGATGAAGTTCAATTTTATTCGGAGCTACCTGAATATTTTGAAATGGCTCTCAAGCGTTTTCGGGATTATTGTAAATAATGATATTTTTTCTTTATTTTTGCTTCTCCGATAGGAATAACGACTATTAACCTATGAATAAGAACCTTACAATACTCTTTTTACTGCTTTTGACTTCGACAGTTATGGCCCAGTCCACAGGACCTAAATATGTTCGAGAAGCATATACATCATTTGAATCCGGGAAATATTTTGAAGCAATAGACAAATGTCAGGCGGCCTTCACGAAACTAGGTTCGAAAGGCTCACTTAAACAAAAGGGTGAAATGGCTTTCAAAATCGCCGAGTCTTACAGGCTT
>MDTC01264525.1_pt1 | contig 15171 bp, 14 predicted proteins | sample 811181 | NCBI WGS metagenome assembly MDTC01 (sample SAMN05326644, study PRJNA326480) | marine metagenome | isolation source: seawater | place: Pacific Ocean: North | collected 2011 | reverse complement strand
CTATCAATAGGCCATGAATTAGTATTGCCTATTTCTCCCTCACTAAGTCCTTTATTTTTTATTTGCTCTGAAACATCAGGACGATTTGGTAAATACTGAACTGTTAGAGCTCTACCAACTATTGTAACATCATCATGTAATGGTTCCCATCCTCCTTCAAATTGATTATGAAAGCCTTCATTTCTTAAAACACCCCAAGCTTCTTCAATAGACACGTTTTTCATTCGTTCTAATATGTCTTTTGACACTTTGGGTCTTCCATCTTCAAAACGCTCACCTTGCCATTTATTTGTTAAAAATTTAATTTCAGATGAATTAAGCCCCTGAGCATTTATTTGGGGAGAAATCATCCAAAAAAGAAAAAACAGATAGCTTATTATTCTTATTTTATTCATTTAGATAAATTATTTATTAATATTTTTTTCTGGGTCTTTGTCTCTCCACCATGTTGCAAGTGATGAACCTGATATATTCATCCAAGGGCCAAATATAGCTGGTGCAAGACCAACGGTAGATATTTTTCCCATTTCTAAAGCAATACCAGAAGCTAATCCTCCATTTTGCATACCTACTTCTAAAGCTATTGTTCTACAGTCTTGTTCTTTCATCTTAAGTAAACGACATCCCCAGTACCCAAGTAAATATCCCATTAAATTATGAATTATTGCAGCAATAATCAATAATATACCTATAGTTAATAGATCATCTCTACCTGCAGCTGTTATAATCATAATAATCAATGCTATACCTCCCATAGATATAATAGGCATTGTTTTGTCTAACCATTTTGCTTTACCATGGAAAAAATGATTAAAAATTAGTCCAAGTGCAATTGGCAATATCACTATTTTAACAATGCTGATCATCATTGAAACAAAATCAATTGGCACAAAAGAACCTGCTAGATATTTCATTAATATAGGAGTCATGAAAGGGGCAATTAAAGTTGCAACAGCAGTAAGGGTAACAGATAAAGCAATGTTTGCTTTTGCTAAATATGCCATTACATTTGATGCCAAGCCACTTGGAGAAGATCCAATTAAAACAACTCCAGCAGCAATTTCAGCAGGAAAATTAAAAAGTGTCGCAAGTGTAAATCCTAATACAGGCATGATACTAAATTGACAAATTAAACCTATAAAAACACCCTTTGGCATTTTAATAACTCCATAAAAATCATTGAAACTCATAGCTGTTCCCATTCCAAACATAATAACTTGTAACAGGGGAACAATTAATTTTTTTAATTGAAAATCTCCAATCTGAATAAATGATTGCGGATAATACATTGAAAGGCTAACTGCAGCAAAAATCAAAACAGTAAAAGAGAGTCCTTTAAATCGATCTGTTCCTCTTATTCCCAATGCAAGAAACAAAAAGAATAAAACCATAAATGGGCCTGCTTCACTGAATTGACCCATTAAGAAAAGGTATATAGTAATTAAAAAGAAAACTATAGATAATCCAATTAAAGTTTTTGTTATTCTACTCATAATTTTATTTTTTTTCCCAGTCTTTACTTGCAAGTCCATTAAGGTCATATACTATTTTACCCGCTTTAATTGTCATCTCACATTCTAATAAATTATTCCCTTTCATTCTTTTTCCTTGTGTGTCAACAAAACCAAAATTTCCCTCTTTTAAATTCAATAATGTTATGTCTGCCTCAGCTCCAACACTTAAATGTCCAAGATCAGTTCTTTTGATATATCGAGCAGGACTCCAAGTAGTTGACTTAATTATTTCATCCAGATCAATTCCCATATTTAAAAATTTTGACATCACATTCACAATGTTTTTCATTCCACCATTCATACTTCCAGTATGAAGATCTGTACTAATTGAATTTGGCTTTAGTCCTTGTTTAACTGCAGGGATTGCCTGTTCAAATAAAAAACTTCCTCCACCGTGACCAACATCAAAAACGATTCCTTTTTGTTGAGCTTTAAGAACATATTCTCTTAATTTTCCATTTTCATCTACAATTGGTGTTCTTCCCCTAACATGTGCATAAGCATGCGTAAAAATATCTCCTGGTCTCAATTTTTCCAATAATAATTTATCTAATGGCAACTCTGGATCACTACCTCCAAAATCTATCATTACAGGAACATCAGCTAATCTTCCTGCTTCTACCACTCTATCTACAGGAATCCAATTATATCCATTAAAATGAGCTAGTTTTATTCCAACTATTTCACCAGGAAATTTCTTAACAATTTCTGCTGTTCGATTAGGTTCCATATCATCAATATTTTGTTCTACTGCACCTCCTTTCATTCCTGAACCTATAATATTGAGAAATGACAAGACCCTTGTTTTAGATCTATCAATTATCTGTTCCTTAAAAATTTTAAAATTTCGCCAGCCAGCTCCTCCAACATCAACAATTGTTGTTACTCCAGATCTAAATGAAAAACCATCTGGTGGAAGTGCAGCAAAACTATTGCTTAAATAATTGTTTGGTTCTGTACCATGAAAATTATGACTATGAATATCAATTAATCCAGGACTTACATAGAGTCCATTTGCATCAATAATTCTATTAGCTAATTCATTTGATATATTTTTTTCAATTAAAGCAATCTTGTTATCTACAATGGCAATGTCTATTATCTTATTTATATTATTCTTTGCATCAATAACATGTCCATTTTTTATTAGAATATCATAGACTTGAGTGTATGATTTTAGTTGGAATAGAAATAATCCAACAATACATATTATTAGCTTTGTTTTTTTCATTTATTTAAAGTTTCCTTAAATCTACTATTTGTTTTTCTAAATTTTGCAACTTCTTCAAAAGTAATAGGACTTGAATTATTACCAAAATTTGTCCTAATATAAGTCAAAACATCTGCAATTTCCTTATCAGTTAAAAATGAATGTTGTGGCATTAATCCATCAAAAGCTTCTCCATTTACTTCTATTGGTCCATCCATTCCATTTAAAGTCAGATGGACTAACCTTTCCTTGCTACCATTGACCCAATCTGTTGCAACCAATGATGGAAATCTACCAGAATCTCCCTTTCCGTCGGATTGATGACAAGCAATACAAAATTGATTATAAATACGTTGACCTTTTTTAGAATTTTCTATAACGATCCTATCATTAATAATATCAGGGGTTCTAATATGACTCATCTTTTTCCTTTCTTCCATATTTGCTAATTCATTATCTCCAAATCTTTCTCGTTCACCCTGGTATTCTATTCGCCATATTCTACCTGTTACAGTTTCTCCAATATACATAGAACCATCCGGAGAAAAAGCAATACTCATAGGTCTAAATACCGCATCTTTAACGCTAACTATTGGATCAACCTTAGCAAAACCATCTGCAAAAACTTCATACTCACCACTTGGTTTACCATCTTTAAATGGAACAAAACCAACAAAGTATCCAGATTGAGGATAAGGAGAACGATTAGTTGAACCGTGAAAGGCAATAAAAGCTCCGTTTTTATATCTTTCAGGAAAATGATCGCCACTATAAAAAACTAAGTCATTAGGAGCCCAGTGGCCAGGAAATCCAATGACTGGATCTTTATATTGATCACAACGACCAATAATACTTCCGTCCCCACCATACTCCGGAGCAAGAACTTTTTTACCTTGAATTTGATCATAATAACAATATGGCCATCCAAAATGATCCCCTTCTTCAATTCTTACAAATTCTTCAGATGGTAGAAGTGCACTATTCCACTGATTAATTTTATTTGGCCATAATCTTGTTAAATCATCTCTTCCATGTACAACTGAATAGAGATGTTTGTCTTCTGAATTCCATTCTAATGCTACTATACTTCTTAAGCCGCTAGCATAAAGTTCTCCGTCTTTTTGAGTTTGTCCAATTTTTTCTGCATCAAAACGCCATATTCCTGCATGATCTTTTAAAATTGGACATGGGTCCTCACCTGGAACCATTGGAGTTCTTTTAGGATTTTGACAAGCATTATTTGGAGATCCAAAGGGGACATAAATATATCCTTTATCATCAATTGCAATAGGTTTACCCATATGCTCGTGAGATCCGTGAGCATGATCATCATGAACAATAATTTCTGGATCTCCACTAGGAACTAAATTGTCTGGGTCTAATTTATATCTGTAAACTGTTAGTTCTGAACTAAAATAAAGATAGCCTTTATATATTGCGATTCCAGTAGAGTAACTTCCTCTTTGAATCATGTGATAATTACCAAATTTTATCAATGAATCCTTAACTCCATCTTTATTGGCATCTCTTATGGCTGCTATTGCTCCATCCTCTCCTTGCCTTCTTAATTTGACATATAAATCTCCTTTATCATTTACAATCATATGCCTAACTTTTTCCTCAATTGCATCTACATAAACAGTAGAAACAAAACCTTCAGGTAAAAATAGTCCTCCTTGATCATCAACTTTATTACATTTAATGAAACTTAAAAATATAACAACAGCTAAAATTCGAAAAAAAATAAATTTTAAGTTTTGCTTCATCTTCTGTTTCATAATATAAACATTATTATAATTCTTTACTCAAATATTAATTTTCCAAAAAATTCTGGTCTGTGAAAATCGGGATTAGATGTTTCAACTGGATTCCATGTAAGATAATGTGGTTTTTTAGTTTCATCTCCACATTTATAAAAATTTGCATTTGCTTTTAATTTTTCAAAACTAAAATTTTTGTGATTAATAAAAATAGAGGAAGGAATTATAATAACCATTTCCCAATTAAAATTTCCTGATCTTTCCTCAAATGTCTGATTTCCTAAAGTAGACCAAATCCTTATTTGATCAGAAATTAAATTCTTATCGATAAATGTTCTTTTTTGTCTATTCGGACCATATGCTAAATGAGTTGTTCCAATACAATTAAATTCAAAATTATAATAGTTTCCATCCATATTTGGATCAATAAAAAACTCTACACAACTATCTTTATGAGTAGCACTATTTGGAGAAGAACGTCTTGCAAGGATATGATTTTCATTTACATAAAATTTTAAAAATAATAAACTGTCGATATGAGAAATTCTAAAATCTACTTTTGGTTGATATGGGAATTTTTTCCATCCAACTAAGTTTATAGGATGCAAATCTGTTTCATTTTCTAGAACCTTTGAAATAGTTCTAAAATCTAAAGGGTCACTTATTAAGGTCTTTTTTACTTTAAGAGTTTTTACTTCAGATTCCATTTTTACACACTCAATTAAAAGTATTGAAAAAAAGATAGCTATAATATATCCTTTCATATTCACATAAATTTATTTAAATTAAATTAATTATTTAAAATTATTATGAAACAATTTTACAAGATTTTAATTCTATTTTTTATAAATATTTTTCTAATATCATGTTCAAAAAAGGAGATTCTTTATCAAGCTAATGATTATGTTTATGTTGGAGATTATACTAAAGGATTAGAAGGGCCTGCAGTTGACAAAAATGGAAATTTATATTTTGTTAATCCGTTGCATAGCGGTTCTATAGGCAAAGTTGATACAAATGGGAATTTTTCTCTTTTTATCGATCATCTTCCTGAAGGAAGCACAGCAAATGGAATTCGTTTTGGAAAAAACGAAAAAATGTTTCTAGCAGACTATACGGGACACAATGTATTAACAATAGATTTAAAAACTAAAGGGGTATCTATATATGCCCATGAATCATTAGCTAATCAACCTAATGATTTAGCTATTTGTTGTGATGATAGACTTTTTGCATCTGATCCAAGTTGGAAAAACAGTACTGGAAATATATGGAAAGTAGAAAATGGAAAATTTTATCTCGTGTCTGAAAATATGGGTACAACAAATGGAATTGAAGTTAGTCCAGATGAAAAAACTTTGTATGTTAATGAAAGCGTACAAAGAAATGTCTGGGCATTTGATTTGGATTCAAATGGGAATATTTCAAATAAAAGGCTATTTCACAAATTTGAAGATTTTGGAATGGATGGTATGCGTTGTGATATTGATGGAAACCTATACATTACAAGGCATGGAAAAGGCACTGTAGTTAAACTTTCCGATGAAGGTAAATTATTAAAAGAAATAAAAATGAAAGGTAAAAACCCATCAAATATATCATTTGGAGGTATAGATGGGAAAACCGTATTTGTAACATTGCAAGATAGAGGTTACATAGAAAGCTTTAGAGTAGAAAAACCTGGGCGGTCATTTACTTCATCTCATTCAGAATAACTTAACTATATTATAAGTAGTGTAAATTTATCAAAGAAATTATATGATTAATAAGCAACTAATCTTTTTGTTTTTTTTATTTTTTTCATGTGATATTGTTAATGATAAAATTATTATTCAAAACGTTAATGTAATTGATCCCATAGATGGACTCAAAAAAAATGTTAACGTAGAAATATTAGACAATAAAATCTTATATGTCGGAAATTTAAAGAAGTCTAATTCATATTCTAAAGAGATCGATGGCACTGGAAAATACTTAATTCCTGGATTATGGGATACCCATGTACATTTTTATTTTGATCAAGAATTAGCGAAAGATATGCCAGAGCTATTTTTAAAATTTGGGGTAACAAGTGTCAGAGACACCGGTGGGGATTTCAAATTTTTAGATAGTATAAAAAAACTTTCAAAAGAAAACCCTAAATCATACCCTAGAGTAAAAATTTCAGGGCCATTAATAGATGGAAAATTTAATGTTTACAATGGTGACAGATTGCCCAATCTTTCTGTGAAAACAAGAAATATTAATGAAACTGAAATTGTTGTTAATGACTTAGTAGAAAAAGGGGTTGATTTTTTAAAAGCTTATGAAATGTTATCCCCTGAACAATTTGAAGTGGTAATGAAAATTGCTAAGAAAAATGGATTGAATGTAACTGGTCATATTCCTCTTAGTATGGATATTGAAACAGCCTCAAACCTTGGCCTAAATAGTTTAGAACATATAAAAAACTTAGAACTCTGGGCTACTACAACTAAGTCAGAACTTTTAGAAGAAAGAAGACAAATGTTGAATAACAAAAACAATCTAAGTGGATTAAATTTAAGAGGAATGATTCATAATGCTCAAAAAAACTATGCAATTAATAATTTGGATGAAAATCAAACAGAAAAAATATATAAAGTATTAGCTAGAAATAATACTTGGCAGATACCTACAATATCTATTTATAAAGTTCCTATATATAAAATGTTTAGAAGTAAATATTGGATTCAAAATTTAAAGTACTTGCCTAAAAAAACTGAAAAAAATTGGAAACAAAGAATAACATCTTCAAATGACAAAATAAATTCAAATCAAAAAGATTTTTCAGATTGGGTACAAAAAACTACAAAAGAAATGCATGAATATGGAATCAAATTTATGGCAGGAACTGATACACCACTTGGTTTTTTAATTCCTGGGTTTAGTTTACATGTTGAATTAGAATTGCTTGTAGAAAGTGGATTAAGCGAATTGGATGCAATTAAAACAGCTACCATAAATCCTTCAAAATATTTTAAGATGCAAGATTACCTTGGACTGATTAAAAAAAATTATATAGCTGATTTAGTGTTATTAAATTCTAATCCATTAGAGAATATAAAAAACACAAGACAAATCTCAGCTGTTATAAAGAATGGTAAGATTTTTGAGAACCCTTTAAAAATTGAAAAGAATTAATTATTGACCAAGGTTATCAATATTATAATGTTTTTTAAAATATTTTTCTAATGCAGTTGATAAAGCTTCTCCAAAACTATTCCATTGAGTAGAATTTTCCCTTACATCTGGAAGGGGTAATTCAAGTTGTATAGAACTTATTTTTCCTCCATTCCCATTAGACCCATATTTAGAAGTATTATATCCTCCACTAAAATATCTCATTCCCATTGGACTTGGGTCATTTAAACTTGGCAAACATTTATATCCTAAATCATCTAGAATATTTCCAAAACTATTCTCACCTCTTAATACTTGTACGAAGTTTTCTGATGATATTTCTACTAATTTATTGATACTACTTTTATTTTGGTAACTACTATTATTAAGTTCAGCATCCGTTTTATCTAGTTCACTCCCAGAAAGCAAGTAACCAAGCCAGATTCTTAAATCATTAAATCCATCTGGATTTGCTCCATGTCCATGCATGTCTATAAAAAGACCATAAGAATACTTTTCTAATATTTTATTATTTGCTGAATTGATATAATAATGGAATTCATCCCATGCTCTTTTTGCATAAACATTTCCTTGAGTTGCTTCATTAACCTCTCTATTTGCATCCATCTTTTTTCTATCAAGATTATTAATAATTAAATGAGGTCGAGACCCAAAATTTGTTTTAAGAACATCCATAACTGCTTTTGAAAGTTCTTTTGTATTTTTATCTGTAACCATTGTACCAACTGTTCTATCTGGAATTTGTGCAGGCATCATAGCACCACCATGAGGAGCAGCAATTATTACAGGTAGGTTTCCTGAATAATATTCTATATAATTATTTACTCCAGAATATTTTTGACCTGCAACATATGGACCATCGCTTCCTAGATCAGGAAAAACAATTTCTTCAACTTCAACAACTGTTTCTTTATCTCCACAGGAAATAAATATAAAGGAGGTAAATAATAAATAAATAAAGTATCTAGATAACATACTTGAGTTTAAATTTTATAAAGTTAAAAGTAAATTTATCTTTAGATTAATATAGCTTATTTTTTTAAGAAAAGATTCTATATTAGATTTTAATTATGATACTAAAAATCAAACCCTATAAGATTATATTTTTCCTTTTATTTTTTTCTTTTAATATTTATTCTCAAAACTTAAATTACATTTTTAAAAGCGGAAAAGAAGGATATAAATGTTTTAGAATTCCTACAATTATAAAATCTAAAAACGGAACAGTTTTAGCATTTGCAGAAGGAAGAAAAAATAATTGCAGTGATACTAGTAATATAGATATAGTTTTAAAAAAATCATATGATAATGGATTGACATGGTCTAAATTACAAGTTATATGGGATGATGGTAAAAACACTTGTGGAAACCCTTCTCCTGTTTTAGACAATAAATCAGGCAGAATTAGTCTTCTATCAACTTGGAATTTGGGAACTGACCATGAATGGGAAATAATTCAACAAAAAAGCGAGGATACTAGACGTGTTTACTTAATTCATTCAATTGATAATGGGGAATCATGGACAAAACCAAAAGAAATAACCAGTAATGTCAAAAAACCAAATTGGACTTGGTATGCTACTGGACCAGTTAATGGTATTCAATTAAAAAAAGGAAAGAAAAAAGGAAGATTAATTATCCCATGTGATCATATTGAAAGTAAATCAAAAAAATATTTTTCTCATATTATTTTCTCTGATAATGGTGGTTTAGATTGGAAATTAGGTGGTTCAACAAATCAGGATAAAGTCAATGAATGTACTGTTGTTGAGTTGAGCAATGGCAAATTAGTTTTAAATATGAGAAATTATACTGATGATAGATTAAGAAAAATGTCTATAAGTGAAGACCAAGGAAAATCATGGAGCAAAATATATTCAGACAGTTTTTTAATTGAGCCCGTATGTCAAGCAAGTATGATCTCTATAAAAAGACCTTTTAGTAGAGAAATAATTGCTTTTTCAAATCCAAACAGTAAAACTAATAGAGAAAAAATGTCATTAAAATTAAGCTTAGATCAAACAAAAACTTGGTCAAAAACTATTCTCTTACATAGTGGACCATCAGCTTATTCAAACTTGATTCAATTAAACAATAAAGAAATAGGTTGCTTATTTGAAGGTGGTAATAAGAGTCCTTATGAAGGCATAGCATTTAAAAAAATTCTAATTAAAGATTTATTATCTAATTAAAAATTTTAACTGTCAATTCTCCTTGAGAATTTATATGAGCTCTATACATTCCTGGAGTATTCATTTCCATAGCTATGTTTCCTTTGTTATCAATAGCTATTACACCACCATTTCCACCAAGCTTAGCTACTTTATCATGTATTACTATTCTAGCTGCTTCTTTTAGAGAAAGCCCCTTATATTCTATCAATGCTGATATATCGTAAGCTACAACATTTCGTATAAAAAACTCTCCCCATCCAGTTGATGAAACAGCACATGTTTTATTATTAGCATAAGTTCCTGCGCCAATTACTGGGACATCCCCTATCCTATTCCATTTTTTATTAGTCATACCTCCAGTTGATGTTCCGGAAGCTAAATTTCCATTTTTATCTAAAACAACACATCCTACTGTACCGTATTTTTGATTCATATATTCTTTTGAATTTATCAATGAAATCTTATCATTATTCAATTCCTTTTCTTTAACATTTTTTAAACTCTTAATTCTTCTTTTAGTTAAAAAATATTTTTGATCAACTATATCTAAACCTTGTTCTTTTCCAAATTGATCTGCACCTTCACCAGAAAGAAATACATGAGGAGAATTCTCCATTACTTTAATTGCGGCTGAAATAGGATTTTTTAAAGTTCTAACTCCAGCTACTGCACCAGCATTTAATGTTTTTCCATCCATAAATGAAGCATCAAGTTCAACTGTTCCTGATGAAGTTAAAACGGCACCTTTACCAGCATTAAATAATGGTGAATTTTCAAGAAAATTAATTGTTCTTTCTACAGCTAACTGGCTTGATCCACCATCTTTTATAATATTATATCCAATTTTAATTGCTGTTTCAAGTGCATTTAAATATTGTTTTTCCTTTTCATCAGACATATTTTCTTTTAATAATGTACCAGCTCCTCCATGAATGACAATTCCAAAATTTATATCTTTTTTTTCTTTTTCATTATTTAAACAACTAGTAAATAAAAAAATTATAATCAATAATATTTTCTTCATAATATTAAATTTTTAAGATTGAAAGAACAGGATGATGATCAGAAGCCCAACCCTTAGAAAGGGTTTTCAAATGAACATGTCTCGCGCTTTTAAGTTTAAGGTTTTTAATAAAAATATAATCTATTCTTTTTTTGGATATAAGTTTATTATTAAAACCATTATATGTTCCATAATAATCATTTGATTTTTCAATATTTATTAAAACATCAATTAATTGCATTTGAAGTTTTTTAATTGAAGAATCATCTTCTTCTAAATTAAAATCCCCTGTTAAAATTAAAGGAATATTATTTGAATTTACATTTTTAATCATTTTTAAAATTAAATCAGTTGATTTTTTTCTTGCATCATTTCCTATATGATCAAAATGTGTGTTAAAAACCCAAATCTTTTCTTTTGAAAGAATATTTTCAAATAATCCATAGGTGCATATTCTTTCCATTGAAGCATCCCAACCAACAGATACTTTTTCTGGTGTTGTAGAAAGCCAAAAAGTATCGTTAAATAGAACTTTATATTTTTTATTATTGAAAAAAACTGGACTGTATTCACCCTTTGTTTTACCATCGTCACGACCAACTCCGATGAAACTATAATTAACTAACGATTGTGATAAATAGGATAATTGAGAATGTGTTACCTCTTGAAGACCTGCAAAATCTGGATTTTCATCTATAAAGAATTTACTTATAGTAGATTTTCTATTTTCCCAAATATTAATCCCATCATTTGGACTATTATAACGAATATTATATGAGATAACTTTTAATTCATTAGAATTAATAAAAAATAGTAATGGAAAAAGAAAAAAAATATTTTTCATCTTTTAAAAATAATAAAATATAAAAGCACTTTTTGATTAATAATTTTTCTATGTTTATTTCTACATTTTTTATCTTTAAAATAATTTAATGAAAAATAAATTTTTAATAATCCTTATTATTTCAATATTCAGTTGTAAGTCCAACAAATCAGTTGATCTAGATTTAGACAATAAAATAATCATTCCCAAAACATATGTTGCTTATAAAATATCTAATCCTATTGATATAGATGGAAAAGAAGATGAGTCTGATTGGGAAAAAGCAATTTTTTCTGATGATTTTATTGATATTGAAGGATTTGATATTCCTAAACAAAAGACAAATGTCAAAATGCTATGGGATGACAAAAATTTATATGTTTTTGCTAAGCTATATGAAGAACATATTTGGGGAGATTTAACTGAAAGAGACGCAATTATTTTTAACAATAATGATTTTGAGGTATTTATTAATCCGAATGATCATGTATTTAGCTATGGCGAAATTGAAATTAATGCTTTAGGGACACTATGGGATTTATTTTTAAACAAACCATACAGACTAGGTGGAAAAGCTGATAGCAGCTGGAACATAACAGGAATAAAGTCAGCAGTTGATATTAATGGTACAATTAATAATTCAAATGACATCGATAATTATTGGACAGTAGAGCTAGCTATTCCTCTTAATGAAATATCTAAATTAAAAGATCCATATTCTTCAGATAATATAAAAGCTGGTGATCATTGGAGAATTAACTTTTCCCGTGTCAATTGGGATTTTGAATTTATTGATGGAAAATATTCAAGAAAAAAAGAAAATGGAAAAATTCTCCCTGAATACAATTGGGTTTGGTCTCCACAAGGAAAAATCAACATGCATATTCCTGAAAATTGGGGTTATCTAATTTTTTCTGATAATTCATTAGAAAAACAATTTTCTTACAATACAGATATAGAACTTGAACAAACACTTTATGCCATTTTTAGAGAAATTAGATTTGGATATTTAAAGGATTTAATGAATCTAAATCAAGCAACTAAAATAGAATTCAAACAAGAAAAACTTAATGATAAAACAATTTATAGTACATTTCACAAAACCAGTAATGGTTTTATAATTGAAGTCGAAAATAAAACCGGTCTTATAAAATATTCTATTGATCAAAGCGGATTAATTAATAGGAATAACAGTAACTTCATTAAGTGAAAAAAATTATAGTTTTAATTATTATCCTAATAAGCTCATGTAATACAAACAACAATTATGTTAGTTTTAAAGGAAAAGTAATAAACCCAAGTTCTGACTCATTATTAATCTATAATAATGATTATAAGAAAACCATTAAACTAAATAAAGACAATTCATTTAGTGATACATTAAATATAAAAGCTGGACAATATATAATATATGATGGAAAATATGCTGTTTGGAGCTATTTAAAAAACGGATATGATATTGAAATGAATGTAAAACCTAGCATTCTAGATTCAACTGGTAACCAAAAATCAAATTTTAGAGAATCTATAAATTTTAAGGGTAAGGGATCTAAAATAAACAATTTTTTATTTGAATATAACTTAAGTCAATCTGGAATGGATCTATATGATCAAATAATGTCACTAGATTCTATAGGTATTAATACTGCACTTGATTCAATCAACAAAATATATATTAAGGAAGTATCTAAAATAACAAACGATAAAATTTTTCTTGAATTAGAAAAAACAAACAGAGATAATTTTAAAAAAAGCTACATCAGTTTCTGGAATACAAAACAAGAAATTTCAAAACATAATGGGAAAAAGTCACCCTACTTTAATTACGAAAATTTGTTAGGCGGAACAACTTCAATTGATGATCTAAAAGGTAAATTTTTGTATATAGATATTTGGGCAACATGGTGTGGCCCTTGTAAAGATGAATTTCCCTCCTTTAGAAAGTTAGAAGAAAAATATCACGGATTAGATTATTTAGATTTTGTAAGTATTTCCATAGATAAGATAACGGATAGAGAAAAATGGATAGAAATGATTGAAAAAGAAAAATTGTATGGCATTCATTTATTAGCAGACAAGGATTGGAAATCTCAATACGTTATCGATAATATGATTGACATGTCTGGAATACCTAGATATATTATTGTTGATCCTGAAGGATATATAGTAAATTCAGATGCTCCTAGACCAAGTCAAGAAAAAAAATTATATAGTATAATTGATAATCTAAATTAAGAATATAGTCTCACAATGATTTTAAGAGACCACCATCGATTGGAATATTAGTTCCATTTATATAGGAAGCTTCTTCAGAAGCTAAAAAAGTTACCAAATATGCAAATTCTTTTGGATCCCCTATCCTTTTTAAGGGAACGAGATTTTCCATCGCACTAAAAACTTCTCCAATTTTAATATTTAATTTTTTAGCTTTTTCTGAATTAAGCTCATTAATTCTTTCAGTATTAAAGAAACCTGTAAGGATATTATTAACTGTTACATTATGTGAACCTATTTCATTTGCAAGTGTTTTTGCCCAAGTGGTAACAGCAGATCTAATTGTATTAGATAAGGCTAAATAACTAAGTGGCTCTTTAACAGAGACTGAAGTCATATTTATTATTCTTCCCCATTTATTTTTTTTCATATTTTCTAATGCGAGCATAGTTGTGTATACTACATTTTTAAATAATAAATCAAATGATTTTTGATAATCTTCTAAAGAAACATTCATAACATCTCCTGAACTAGGTCCTTGAGTATTATTAACCAGAATATCAATAGGATTCCTAGATAAGTATTCTTCTATCTTAGTTTGATATTGATTAAAGTCATTATAATCTACAACCAAATAATTATGAGTAAGATCTGTTTTTTCATTTAATTCTTTGACGTTTTCTATCAGTAGTTCCTCATTTCTAGCTACTAGAGTAACTTGAGCACCAGACATTGCTAATTGATTAGCTACAGCATTACCTAGTCCTTTACTGCTTCCCCCCACAAGGGCTCGTTTAGATTTTAAAGATATATTCATTTATACTCTTCTCTAACAGGACTAAAAACATCCATTAATTTACAATCAGTTAAAGCTTTTCCTGAATGAGGAACATTTGAAGGAATTACAACAAAATCACCATCGCTATAGGTTTTTTTATCATTATTTAGCACAAACTCAAACTTACCAGTTACTACATGCATTATTTGTTCATGAATATGATTGTGTTTTGGAACTATTGAATCTTTTTTCACATCCCAAAAAACCCAGGTAATTTTTTCTCCATGAACAAATTTTCCTTTTAAACCAGGAAAAATTTCTTTTTCTTTAATTTCTCTTAAGTTCATAAAACTATTTGTTTTAAATCTAAAGTTATAACAAAGATTAAACATTCTTGTTAGTATTTTTATATATCTTTGAAGATTAACAATCTAAATTAAATAAAATGAAAAAATTATTATTATTGAGCGTATTAGCATTATTTATTTCTTGCGCTAATCAAAATCAAAAATATGAAACTATATCTAATGGAT
>MDTC01249097.1_pt1 | contig 15171 bp, 15 predicted proteins | sample 811181 | NCBI WGS metagenome assembly MDTC01 (sample SAMN05326644, study PRJNA326480) | marine metagenome | isolation source: seawater | place: Pacific Ocean: North | collected 2011 | reverse complement strand
TTTACTTTTGATATCAGCTGGAATATTTTCAATTTTCATAGATAAAATAATAATTACATTATGAAAAACATCTATTCAAATATATATTCTTTTAATAAAAACATACTTAATAAAACGGTAAAATATCTAAAAGATGGTAAAATAGTGGGTCTGCCCACAGAGACTGTTTATGGATTGGCTGGAAGCGCCTATTCAAATAAAGCCTTAAAAAAAATTTATAAAATAAAATCAAGACCCAAAAAAAATCCCTTAATTATTCATTATTATGATTTAAAAAAAATAGATAATGATGTCTTTTTGAATGATAATTTCCTTAAGCTTTACAAACGTTTTTGTCCTGGTCCAATAACATTTATTCTTAGAAAAAAAAAGGAGTCAAAAATCAATTCACTTGCATGTGCTAATTTAAATACTGTTGGTATCAGATTTCCTAAACATAAAATTACGAGAGCTATTTTAAAAGAACTTGATTTTCCACTTGCTATGCCAAGTGCGAATTTATCCTCAAGATTAAGCCCTGTTAGTGCAGGAGACGTATTTGAAGAATTAAAAAGTAAAGTCAAAATTATAATTAATGGTGGTAAGTCAAAAATCGGTATTGAGTCCACTGTAATCGATTTAACAGGAAAACCAAAAATATTAAGACCTGGTATAATCAACTTAAAAGATATTCAAAAATTAATGAAAGTTAAATTTTCAAAAAATAATTCAAAGATTAGGTCTCCTGGAATGTATAAGAAACATTATTCGCCTGGTATACCAATACTACTAAATAAAAAACCAGGAAATTCAACACAAGCATACATTGTATTTGGAAAGAACCACAAAAGTAAAAAAAATTATTTTAATTTAAGTAAAAAGGCAGACTTGAATGAAGCAGCAGCTAATTTATACAGCACTATGAGAAAAATTAAAAAAAAAGGATTTAAAAAAATTTTAGTTACAAAAATACCATGCAAAGGACCAGGTATTGCAATTAATGATCGTTTAAAAAGAGCCTCTCACTAATGTTTATACAAATCAAAAATCTTACAAAAATTTACAATAAATTTTTAGCTGTAGATAAAATAAATTTTAATATTGAAAAAAATAAAACTATTGGCTTGTTGGGTCCTAATGGTTGTGGAAAAACAACATCTATAGGAATGATACTGGGTTTAGTATCTCCAACAAGCGGTGAAATTTTAATTGAGGGAAAAAATATAAATAAATTAAGTAGAGACGAGAATTTAAAAAGATTTAATTTTGCTTCACCGTACGTGGAGCTACCAAAAAAGCTGACAGTTAAGCAAAATCTTGAAATTTACGGGAGATTATATGGCGTTGAAAATTTAAAAAATAGAATAAATGAGATTTCAGAAGATTTAGATATAAAAGATTTTTTTGGAAGAAAAACTGGAGAACTTTCGTCTGGGCAAAAAAACAGAGTTTCATTAGCAAAATCTCTTATAAATAAACCAGAAATTTTACTTTTAGATGAACCTACAGCAAGTTTAGATCCAGATATTGGAGATTTTATAAGAAGCTATATCCAAGAATATAAATTAAGAAATAAAATTACAATTTTATTAGCTTCTCACAATATGAATGAGGTGGAAAGACTTTGTGACAATGTAATTATGATGAAAAGAGGTAAAATTATAGACCATGGTACTTGTAAGGAATTAATAAATAAACATGGCAGGAATAATTTAGAAGAAACATTTTTAAAACTTGCGAGGAGCAAAGATGAATTTTAACAAGATCTATGCTCTTGGATTAAGACACCTATATTTAATAATGAATTCATTTCCAAGAGTTCTTGATTTAATTTATTGGCCAACGGTGCAAATATTTTTATGGGGATTTATATCAAAATTTTTTACTTTAAACTCAGATTACTATAGCAATACAGTTGGAATTATATTAACTGCAGCAATATTATATGATTTTTTATTTAGGGCGAGTATAAGTTTTAATATGATGTTTTTGGAAGAAATATGGAGTAGAAATTTTACTAATTTATTCATTGCGCCAATAAAGATAAGTGAAATAATCACTTCGTTAACCTTAACGGCTATTTTAAGAACACTAATTGGTTTAGTCCCTGCTGTATTAATAGCTATACCTTTATTTGGCGTATCAGTTTTAAATTTAGGAATTCCTTTAATTTTTTTATTAATTTCTCTATATTTATTTGGGGTTAGTCTTGGTCTTTTCGTAACTTCAGGATTATTGAGATTTGGACCTTCGTTTGAAAACATTGCTTGGGCGAGTTTGTTTTTTCTAGCTCCTCTAGGCTGTATTTATTACCCAATAGAAATTTTACCTAACTCATTACAAATTATCGCAAAAGGGCTACCTTTAGTTCATATATTTGAGGAAATGAGAAACATTTTAATGACTGAAACAGTCAATAATTTTAATATTCTCAAATCTATTTTTATTTCAACAATTTATTTTGTTATTGGAGTAATAATTTTTTACGCTTCTTATTTTGGTGCAAAAAAACGTGGAACACTAATAAATATGGGTGAGTAAATGCACAAATTCTTAAATGAGATCAAAAAATTTGAACAGAAACCATTTGTAATAAAAAATTTTATTAATATGGATGAAGTAAAACTGTTCAATAAATTATTTCAAAAACTACCAATTGAAATTAACAATAAAAGACAAAAAATTTTAAAAAAAAAATGGTCTTCTGATTATGAGCCTGATCTACAGAAAATTTACTTGGAAAAATTAAATTTAATCTTAGAAAACTTTAGTATGGATAATCCGAAAACAAAAGATAATCATGAGAGTTTAGGACTTTTTCAAGAGAGTTTTTCACCAGTTTCATTACATGTAGACTCAGGATTTGATTTTAATAAAATAATTTATAAACAAACTTTGCTCCCTTTGTCAGAAGAAGGAGAAACTGTAATTTTTAAAAATAGATTTTATGGCTGTTCAACAACTTTTTCTATTGACCCCGTTGAACTTTCGGCCAAAGGTTACAATAAAAGGTCTTCGGAACATCTCAACCTTTTTGGCGGGAGGGACTTTGATAAAAATATGCATAAAAAATACTTAAATCATGAGGATATTAATAATTTAAAAGGTCTAGAGATTGATTTAATATATAAATGGAATTTGGGAGATCTTTTGGTATTTGACAGAACAACACTGCATTGCTCCTCTAGTAATCTTAAAAATAAAAAATTAGGCTTAACCTCACTAATGGTCAAATTATGAAATTAATTGATTGCTTTATGTATTTTGATGAAGACTTAGTTCTAGATATAAGGCTAAATACCCTGCATCAGAAAGTTGATAAATTTGTTATAGCAGAAGCTACGAAAAATCATGCGGGAAAAAATAAAAAACTAAACTTTGATATTAAAAATTTTTTAAAATTCAAACATAAAATAGAATATTTAGTGATCGATGATTTGCCGACTAATGTTGGTTTTTTCAAAAAAGGTTGGCACAGTAATCATTTAAGAGATCAATTTCAGAGGAACGCTTTACAAAGAGGATATAAAAATTTTTCTGATGAAGACCTAATTATGATTTCAGATATCGACGAAATTCCAGATCCAAAAAAAATATCTGAATTTAAAATTGAGAATAAATTTGCTTGTTTTTTGCAAAAAAATTTTCAATCAAAAATAAATTTATTAAATGTAAGCGAAGGGGATTGGGCTGGAACAAAAATTTGTAAAAAAAAATTTCTTAAATCGCCACAATGGTTAAGAAATTTGAAAATAAATAAAAAGTCAATTTGGAATTTTTTCAATTCAAAAATCCAATTAATAAAAAATGGTGGGTGGCATTTTAGTTTCTTAAAGAGTCCAGATTCAATAAGAAATAAAATTATTTCTTATTCACATCAAGAGTTTAACAAAGAGAAATTTACAAATGTGCATAATATAAAAGAAAAAATTCTTAATGGTGAAGATTTATTTGAACGAAACATAAAATATAAAAAAGTAGACATGGATGAAACTTTTCCAGACTATATAATGAAGAATAGGGTAAAATTTAAAGATTGGATATTATAATTTGGTGCGCCGGATAGGAGTCGAACCCATAACCTCCGGAGCCGAAATCCGGCGCTCTATCCAGTTGAAGCTACCGGCGCAATGGATATTAATTTAAATCAATTTATGAATAAAACAATTGAATTTTTAGCTGATAAAAAGGACTCTAATCTGAGAATTGATGTTTTTTTATCAAAAAAAATTGATCATCTGAGTCGCTCATATATTAAGAAATTGATTGAGAAAAAAAATATCAAAATTAACGGAAAAATTATTATAACTCCATCTACTTTGGTCAAAGATAATGATAAAATTTTTATTCATTTTTTTGAGAAAAATGAGAGTAAGTTAATACCTACGAAGATCGAGCTTGATATTATTTTTGAAGATAAAGATATATTAGTAATAAATAAGCCTAAAGGTATGGTTGTTCATCCTGGAGCAGGAAATTTTGAGAACACGTTAGCAAATGCATTGCTTTACAAATACAAGAGGAATTTGTCCAGTGTTAATGGAAATTTAAGACCTGGAATAGTTCATAGAATTGATAAAGAAACCAGCGGTTTATTAGTAATCGCTAAAAATAATTTTGCTCATAATGAACTTGGTAAGCAATTTAATAATCATACAATTAAGAGGAAATATCAATGTTTAATTTGGGGAGTCATTAGACCTCTTAATGGCAGGATAGTATCCTTAATTTCGAGAAATATTAAAAATAGACAACTAATGACTGTAAGTGAGGTAAGAGGAAAAAAAGCGATCACTAATTACAAAACTATAAAAGTGTTCAATCTTAAAGATATTCCAAAAATAAGTCTAGTTGAATGTGAGCTTGAAACTGGAAGAACTCATCAGATTAGAGTTCATCTTAAACATAAACAAACATCTATAATAGGAGATAAAAAGTATGGGAAAAAAGGAATAAAATTTAGAAAAGTAAACAAAGTGTTTTTAAAGCTTTTGAATGATATTCAAGGGCAAGCTCTTCACGCAAGAACTTTAGAATTTAATCATCCTAGTAAAGATAAATGGGTTAGTTTTAAAACAAATTTACCTATTGACTTCCAAAAAATGTTAAATTTTCTCAATAATCTTAGCAGTTGAAAAATTAAATAAAATATATAAATCATATAAATAAAATGAGAGATGAAAATCAAATAAGTAATTTACCTACACCTTCTGTGGGAGGCTTGTCAGTTTATCTAGCTCAGATAAAGAAGTTTCCAATGCTAGATGCAGAGGAAGAGTACATGCTAGCAAAAAATTGGAGGGAAAATGGAAATCTTCAATCTGCTCATAAATTAGTAACAAGCCATTTAAGATTAGTAGCCAAAATTGCAATGGGGTATCGTGGATATGGATTGCCAGTGAATGAATTAATTTCAGAGGGTAATTTAGGCCTAATGCAAGCTGTAAAAAAATTTGATCCTGATAAAGGATTCAGATTAGCAACTTATGCAATGTGGTGGATAAAAGCTGCAATACAAGAGTATGTTTTAAGATCATGGAGTTTAGTTAAAATGGGAACAACAACAGCTCAAAAAAAACTCTTTTTTAATCTCAAAAAGCTTAAAAATAAAATTGCACCAGGTCAAGAGGGTGATCTTAAAGATGATCAGGTAAATGAAATTTCTAAAAGACTAAACGTTGACTCTAAAGAAGTTGTCAATATGAATAGAAGAATGATGGGTCAAGAAAAGTCATTAAATGACCCAATCAAAGATGGAGAAAATGATGAATGGCAAGATTGGTTGGTAGACGATAGCTTAGACCAAGAACTTTTGATCTCTCAACAACAAGAGTACAACGATAAAAAAGAATTATTAGCTTCAGCAATGAATATTTTAAATGAAAGAGAAAAAGAGATAATAATTGCGAGAAGATTGACTGAAGATCCTATAACTTTAGAAGATCTGAGTAAAAAATTTAAAATAAGTAGAGAAAGAATAAGACAAATCGAAACTAAGGCTTTTGAAAAACTTCAAAAATCCATGATAAATGCTAGTAAATCAAAAAATTTACTTCCTGCTAATTGAGTTTAAAAGGATCTTCGATTAGAATTGTATCGTCTCTTTCAGGGCTTGTGGATATACTAGAAACTTTGGCGCCTATGAAATCTTCTAAAGCATAAATATATTTTTTTGCATTATCCGGAAGGTCCTTGAGATTTCTAATACCCTGTGTTGTTTTTTTCCAACCAGGAAAAGTTTTATAAATGGGTTTGATACTGAATTGATCCTCTGTAGCAGCTGGTAAATAATCTAACTTTTTTCCATTAAGTTCATAACCAACACACATTTTGATTTCATCAAGTTCATCTAAAACATCTAATTTAGTTAGAGCTATTCCGCTTATTCCAGAAATTTTAATTGTTTGTCTAACTAATACTCCATCAAACCAGCCACATCTTCTTTTTCTTGCTGTAACTGTTCCAAATTCTTTTCCTCTTTTTCCCAAAATTTCCCCTATATTATTTTTAAGCTCTGTAGGAAAAGGTCCACTTCCTACTCTAGTTGTGTAGGCTTTGGTGATTCCTAAAATATAACCAATTTTATCAGGTCCAGACCCTGATCCAGAGGCAGCCATAGCTGGTACTGTATTTGATGAAGTAACAAAAGGATAAGTTCCATGATCAACATCTAATAATATTCCTTGAGCACCTTCAAATAGTATTTTTTTTTTCTCTTTTTCATATTCATCAATTCTTAACCAAACTGGTTGAGCATATTTTAATATATCCGGAGCAATTTTTAGTAGTTTCTTTTTAATTTCATCTTTTTTAAATATTTTTTTATTCAGGCCTTTCCTTATTGCATTATGATGTAATAAAACGTTTTCAAGTCTATTATCTAAATTACTTTCTGATCTTAAATCCATAACTCTTATAGATCTTCTGCCAACTTTATCTTCATAACACGGTCCAATACCTCTTCTTGTTGTGCCAATTTTTTCTTTACCAGCAGCGTCTTCTCGAATTTCGTCCATTTCTTTATGAAATGGTAATATTAATGATGCCGACTCTGAAATCATAAAATTTACAGGAGTTACTATTACTCCTTGTTTTTTTATATCTGCAATCTCATCAATAAGCGCCCAAGGATCAATTACTACACCATTACCTAATATTGAAATTTTTCCATCTCTTACTACGCCAGAGGGTAATAGTCTTAATTTAAAAGTCTTTTTATTGATTACTAAAGTATGGCCAGCGTTATGTCCGCCTTGAAATCGTACTACAACATCTGCTTCACTTGACAACCAGTCAACTATTTTTCCCTTTCCTTCATCACCCCATTGCGAACCAACTACTACAACATTTTTCATTATATAAATCTTTTTTTAATTGTTATTGAGTTTAAGTGATTAATTGGACCATGCCCTTTTCCATAATTTTGATTATATTTTATAGCTTGGTTTATATATTTTATACTGAGCTCACAAGATTTGTTTAGAGGTTTTCCACATGATAAAAATGTTGTTATTGCGCTAGATAAACTACAACCTGTTCCATGTGTATTTTTTGTTGCAATTTTTTTCTTTTTAAATATTTTTAAATTTTCTTTTCCTACTAATACGTCCTCTATATAATTAAACCTACTATGTCCTCCTTTTATTAAGACATTTTTAACACCTGATTTTACTAAAATTTTACCAGCTTTAATCATATCTTTAGTAGTTTTAATTTTTATATTCGCAAGAACTTCGGCTTCTGGAATGTTTGGTGTAAGTAAAAATACCTTACTAATCAATTTTTTTCTCAAAAAACTTATTGCCGAATTATCTATTAATTTCGCACCTCCTTTTGCAACCATTACAGGATCAAGTACGATCTTTTTAATCTTAATTTTATTTAATGATTTTATAACAGATAAGATTACATTCGATGAATGTAACATTCCTATTTTAATTGCATCTGGTTTAATATCTTTACAAGTAAATAAAATTTGTTTTTCTATTTCTTTTGGATTAATAGGGACGACGGATAGCACTCCGGTTGTATTTTGAGCAGTAATAGCAGTTAGCGCTGTCATTGCATAGCTTCCTAAAGAAGTAACTGTCTTGATATCAGCTTGAATTCCTGCTCCACCTGATGAGTCTGATCCAGCAATAATCAAAATTTTAGATCTAGGTTTCAAATTATTTTATAGATTTCTTTATTAGTTTAATACATTTCAAAATTAAGCCTTTATCATAAGACTCTGCCATAATTCTTATCTTTGGTTCTGTTCCAGATTTCCTCACTAAAATTCTACCGTTTATACTCATAATTTTTTTTGCTTTTTTTATTGCTCTTTTACATTTCAATTTATCTAAAATATTTTTATCTTTGACTGTTATATTTTTCAGAATTTGAGGAAGAGGACTAAAAACATTTAAAATTTGACTTGCTTTTTTTCCTTTTCTTAATGAGAATAATACCTCTAATGCTACTAATAAACCATCTCCAGTAGTTGCAAATTTTCCTAATATAATATGCCCGGACTGTTCACCGCCAAGGTTAAAGTTAAATTTTTTCATCATTTCCTTTACATATCTATCACCGACTTTTGACCTTAAGAATTTAATTTTTTCCTTATGTAAAAATTTTTCTAGTCCATAATTAGACATTTGCGTTCCAACCACGCCTCCTTTTAATATGCTCTTTTTTTTCCATCTTTTTGCCAACATTGCAATTATTTGATCACCATCTATAATTTTGCCTTTTTCATCGCACATGATGATCCTGTCTGCATCGCCATCAAACGATATTCCAATATTAGCATTAAATTTCTTTACAGCAGATTTAATTTTAGAAGGATAGGTTGACCCGCACTTTTCATTTATATTAAAACCATTCGGATTTACACCGATTGATATTACTTTGGCACCTAAATCTCTCAGTAAATTTGGGGCTGCTTTGTAAGAGGCTCCATTAGCACAATCTAAAACTATCTTAATACCTTTTAAATTAAAGTTTGATGGAAAATTTTTTCTTAATATTTTGATATATTTATCATTCCCATCCTCTAGTCTTTTTACTCTTCCTAAAAATTTTGGATTTGAGAGTTGTTTAGTATTTTTAGCATCAATTAATCTTTCTATTTTTTTTTCAATTTTATCAGAAAGTTTCATTCCATCCGGCCCAAATAACTTAAGTCCATTATCATAATAAGGATTGTGAGAAGCAGTAATCATTATTCCCATGTTTGCTTTCATCGACTTCGTTAACATTGCTAAACCGTTGGTAGGTAGTGGCCCTAGAGTAAAGACATGCATACCGCCAGAAACTAATCCTGAAACTAAAGCTGGTTCTAACGTATATCCAGATAATCTTGTATCTTTAGCTATAACAGCTATTTGTTTAGTTTTTTTTTGATTTTTAAAATAATTTCCAGATGCTAGACCAAATTTAAAAAATTTTTCTCCTGTTATATTGCCCTGATTAACTGTTCCTCTAATACCATCTGTTCCAAAATATTTATTTTTCATCAGTTAGATAATATTTTTTTAAAAACTAAAATTCCTTGATTAACTTCAAGAACGTTATGAACTCTAAAAATTTGAACTCCTTGTGATAATAAATAAATCACCGATGCTAAAGTTCCTCCTGTTCTGTCTTTACTATCAAATTCTTTAGATATTTGATTAATAAATTTCTTTCTTGATGTTCCAATTAATATTGGAAGTCCTAAGCTATGAAACAAAGATATTTTAGAAATTAAAGTCAAATTATGTTTCAGAGTTTTACCAAAACCTATACCTGGGTCCAGTATAATATTATCATCTTTAAATAAATTTTGAATGTTGCTCTCAAAGAAATCGTAAATATCTAATAACACGTTTTTATATTTTGGGTTTTTTTGCATATCATTTGGTGTTCCTTGCATATGATGAAGAACTTTTGAAATTTTATAATTTTTTAATTTGTTAGAAGCAAAATTGTCATATTTAAAACCAGAAACATCGTTAATTAAATCTGCACCATTTTTTATTGCCTTTTCCATTAAATAAGATTTTCTTGTATCAATAGATAAACAAATATTTTTATTTTTCTTTTTAAAGTTTTTTATTACATATTTTACTCTTTTCCATTCTATTTTTTCATTGACTGTATTTGATCCTGGCCTAGTTGACTCTCCTCCAACGTCAATTATTTTAGCTCCATAAGAAATCATTTTAGAAATTTGCTTAAAAGATTTATTATTGTTATTAAATTTTCCACCATCTGAAAAGCTGTCTGGAGTTAAATTCAATATTCCCATTATTGAAGGTTTAGCAAAATCAACATTTTTTAAAAAATTTTTTCGCTTTGATATAATTTTTTTTAGATCTTCTTTAACTTTTTTTTTTTTAATATTACTTAAAGATTTAATTTTTCTAAAATTTATAATTTTACTAGAAATTTTTTTTTTTTTTCCTCGTAATAATTTCAATCCTATCAAATGCAATTTCTTTATTGCCACAAAGGGGAAGTGCCTTCTTTTTTTTTATTAAAAAGTTTGCTTGAGTGCCATAATAAAAATTACACGCTCTTGTGTAATATTTTATCATAAATTAAATAGCTGGTTTTGGCTTGAGTCCTAGCGAACCTAGAGCAGATGAAGATTTGCTCTCGTCATTTTCCTCTTCTTTAAATGATCTAGTAGGTTTTATATTTTTAAGTATTAAGTCTCTGATTTCATCACCAGATAAAGTTTCATAAATTAGCAGAGCTTTAGCAATTTTATGTAAGTCATCTATCTTCTCCGTAAGTACTTTTCTGGCTCTTTCATAACCTTTATCAACAATTTTTTTAACTTCCGCATCAATTTTTTTCGCGGTTTCCTCAGACATGTTTTGTTGCTTAGTAACTGATCTACCTAAAAAAATTTCTTCTTCATTTTCTCCGTAAGCGATTGTGCCTAATTCAGTGCTCATACCATATTTAGTAACCATATTTTTAGCCATTTTAGTAACCATATCGATATCAGACGAAGCGCCGGATGTTACTTTATCATGACCAAAAATTATTTCCTCCGCTATTCTACCGCCCATAGCAACAGCAATATCGGCGTGCATTTTTTCTCTTGTTACAGAAAGTTGATCTCTTTCAGGAAGTCTCATTACCATTCCCAAAGCCCTTCCTCTTGGAATTATAGTAGCTTTATGTATAGGATCTGATGCTTTTTCATTTAGAGCAACTATAGCGTGGCCTCCCTCATGATAAGCTGTAAGTTTTTTTTCATCTTCCGACATCACCATAGATCTTCTTTCAGCCCCCATCATTACTTTATCTTTAGCCTCTTCAATATCTGACATCGTAACTACTCTTTTATTTTTCCTTGCAGCTAGTAATGCTGACTCATTTATAAGATTAGCAAGATCAGCTCCAGAAAAACCTGGTGTACCTCTAGCTATTGTTCTTAATTTTACATCTGGACCAGTATTTATTTTTTTAACATGAACTTTAAGTATTGCTTCTCTGCCAATAATATCAGGATTACCGACAACAACTTGTCTGTCAAATCTACCAGGTCTTAATAATGCTGGATCCAATACATCTGGCCTATTAGTTGCTGCAATTAAAATAATACCTTCATTAGTATCAAACCCGTCCATTTCTACTAGAAGCTGGTTTAAAGTTTGCTCTCTTTCATCATTTCCACCTCCTAGCCCAGCACCTCTACTTCTACCAACAGCATCTATTTCATCAATAAATATAATACATGGAGAATGTTTTTTTCCTTGTTCAAACATATCTCTCACTCTCGAAGCACCAACACCAACAAACATTTCCACAAAATCTGATCCCGAGATGGAAAAGAAAGGAACATTTGCTTCACCGGCGATAGCTTTAGCTAAAAGGGTTTTTCCAGTACCAGGCGGTCCTATCAGGAGCGCTCCTTTAGGTATTTTACCACCGAGCCTACTAAATTTTTTTGGATCCTTTAAGAACTCAACTATTTCCTCTACTTCCTCTTTAGCCTCCTCTACACCAGCAACGTCATTAAAAGTCACTTTTCCTTGGGCTTCGTTCAAAAGTTTTGCTTTTGACCTTCCAAATCCCATTGCTCCACCTTTGCCGCCTTGCATTTGACGCATAAAAAAGATCCAAACGCCAATTAATAAAAGCATTGGGAACCATGAGAGTAATATGCCTAAAAGAGAGGGCATTTTATCTTCTTGGGGAGTTGCGACTATACTTACATTGTTAGAAGACAATTTATCTACCAGTTCAGGGTAGTTAGGAGAGAAAGTGGAAAATTTTTCACCGTTTGCTAAAATTCCACTTATATTGTTTCCTTGTATTTGAACCTCAACAACTCTTCCTGCTTCTACCTCATTTAAAAAATTTGAGAAAGGAAGAATATTCTTCTCGGAATTAATTTTTGCTGGATCTTGAAACATGTTAAATAATCCTACCGATAGAAGGATTATGATTATCCACATTATAAGGTTTCTTAAATTCATAATAAATAAATAATAATTCTTAAAAAATTAACAAGTATATCTAATAAAAAAAATGGGTTGTAAATAAGACAAATTATAACAAAAATGTCCTAAATTTTAATTTTTCTCAATTTTAATCCATAATTTACCATTTTTTCTCATAAATATGCATCCTCCAAGTGTAGAACTAACGAATTTTTTACTTTTTATAGCCTTTAACAAATAAACCACTTTTTTTGACCTTGGATTATAATAGTTTTTTTTAAGTTTTCTTATAGACTCGTTTATTGCCCTGATTTTTGTTTCCTCATTTAAATTATTAAAATTTTGTAAATTAATTGAAATATTATTCCCTTTTTTTGCAATTAAGTCTTTTAAAATTTTTTTAATAAGATTATCTAATGTTTTTTTACTTGATGCTAAGTTATTAATTGATTTAATAATTTGTTCATAGTTTAAACCGCTGTCTTGAAGTGGTTTTTGTAGGTTTCTGATTCTAGTCCTTAAATATTTCTTATTTTTGTTTGATGGATCAATAAAATATTTTCCAAAAGCAATTTTTGAGCACTTTATTAAAAATTTTTTCTTCACATCTAAGAGAGGTCTCAATAATACCACTTTATTATTCAATTTATTTACCGGACTCATTGATGATAGCCCAGTTAACCCGCTGCCTCTTGATAGTCTAATAAAGAAAGTTTCGACTTGATCCTCTAAATTGTGGGCAGTGAGCAATGTATTAATTTTTTTTTTTTTACAATAATTTTCTAAAAGCTTGTACCTTATTTTTCTTGCTTCACTTTGAATGTTTTTTTCAATTTTTATTTTATTAACGATAATATCTATATAAATAGAATTTTTTTTAAGTAAGTTTTTTACTTGCCTTGCCTCATAATTTGATTTTTTTCTAATATTATGATCGATTAAAACATAGTAAAATTTTGAATTATTTTCATAACTGTGAGCTTTCGTTAGAGCTACTAATGCTAAACTGTCCGGCCCACCTGATACTGCAACTAAAAAAGGCTTGCTTTTATATTTATTGATTTTTTTTTTGAAATCTAAATAAATTTGATAAAGATCCTTTAAATCTTTAAATCTATTTTTAAGAATTGCATTTGAATTTTTTTTGCTCATACTGAGCTTTTTGTAGCACAGACTTGCTTGCTTTTGGGTATTCTTTTTTTAATCCTGAAATCATTTTGCATCCTTGGTCTTTTTCACCTAACTGAACCATTGTGATACCTAATTTTAGAAGATTATCAGGAGCTTTTTTGCTTTTGGGATAATTTTGATATCCGTCTAAATAAGCAGTCGCTGCGTCTGAATAAAGTTGTCTAATTCTAAAAGTTTCGCCATACCAATATTGTGCACTACCAGCTAAATCATGGTCTTTATTTTTATCAATAAATTCTCTAAGAGCAAATTCAGCTGTCTCGTAATCTCCAATTTTCATAAAACTAACTGCAAATTCATATTGTTGCTCAGCAGGTTTATTGGGTAATAGAGATTCTTTTTTTTCAGGTTCTTCAGCAATAACAGTTTTGGCGCTTTCAACGGAATTGATACTTTGTTGTTTAGGCAAATTAGTTACGTTGTATCCAGGACTTGCTCCAAAATCTTGAGGTTTACTTGTACCTGGAAGATTTGCTTGATTTTTAGTATTAGAATTCATAGGAGTTCCAGTTTCAAGATCTGAAAATCTCAATTGAGTATCAGATTGAATTTTTGTGACACGCGTTGATAGTTTGTCTAGCTTAAAACTTACTTCCTCAAATTTATTAGTAAGTTCTCTAAATTGATCTTCAATATCATTTAATTTAAGTAAATGTTTTGTCAAAACATCCTCGCTTAGTCCGTCTGATTTAATTTTAATTAGCTCACTGGCCGAGGCAACATCTGATTTCTGATAAACAGCTTTTTCTAAAGTTTTGAGATCTTTTGTAATTACTTGTATTTGATCAGAAATTGATTTTAAATAAATTTCTTCCTCTTCTGCATTTACTGAGGAAAAAAAAACTATAGCTGTAAAAATTACATATTTAATCAAACTATTTTTTTTAAACATGATTCTTTAATATTTACATAAAATGGCAAAAAAAAGACCCTTTGACTGATACTTTCAAAGGGTCTTACAAGAATAGATATTAATTAATTTACTTTAACTGTGACTGATCTTCTGTTTTGAGACCAAGCTAAAGGCGATGATTTTGGATTTACAGGTTTCTCTTTTCCATAACTAATTACAGATATTCTTTTTCCTGAAATTCCATAAGTCATTAAATAATCTTTTGCTGCGTTAGCTCTTCTTTCACCCAATGCCAAGTTGTACTCTCTTGTACCTCTTTCATCAGCATGACCTTCAATAGTCACGTTAAGATTTTTGTTTTTTCTTAAAAAAGTTGCTTGCTTTCTTAAAGTAGCTCGTGATGCGGTCGTTAAAGATGATTTGTTCGTTGCAAAAAATACTCTGTCCGGAACTCCAGCTGCAAGGAATTCTACTGTTTCTTTTCCAGTATAAACATCACCTTCGATATCCGCAGATTTTTTAGCAGTAGAACACGCACTTAGAATTAAAGTTGTAAAGATAACTAATAATATATTTTTTAAATTCGTGTTTAATGTCATTTTTTCCCCTAGGTTTATTGTTTTTATTTCAAATTATTCGTAGTTATTCAAGTATATTTTACATAAAATTCAACCTCACTTAGATAATAATGAAGACCAAGATGGGTCTGAAGCGTCAGTTTTA
>MDTC01184333.1_pt1 | contig 15176 bp, 8 predicted proteins | sample 811181 | NCBI WGS metagenome assembly MDTC01 (sample SAMN05326644, study PRJNA326480) | marine metagenome | isolation source: seawater | place: Pacific Ocean: North | collected 2011 | reverse complement strand
TGGTTGAGATAGATGGGACTTGGGCTGGTCAGCGCAGGTCTTTGCTAAATGCCGACGGGGCACCCCTGACCGAACCCATTGGCCGCCCCCTCGCGCCAGGCCAAGTCACTCGGGTTACGTTGGTCTACGATGCCGATGGCGACCCAAATGAGCCTCCCGGACTTCCAGACCAAATTACCGCTCGAGTTGACGCGGGCGGCCATCCCGAGTTTGGACAAGAGCGTGAATGCAGAGAGGACAATAACGAAACCATCGTAGACGTCATCCCGCCCAGCGCACTCCCAGACCTTGTCGTCCTGCGCGTGGACTCGATGCCAGCGGCGTGTCCCCGTTCATTTTTTAACGTAGTGGTCGCCAATCGCGGCGCTATCGATGCAGCCCCATTCACACTTCGCGCCTATGCCGGTAACCCGGAACAAGGCGGGACGCTCTTGGACGAAGCGAGAGCCATTGACGGCCTCGCGGCCAATGGTGAAGCGGAATTCCGTATGGGTTCCGATACAGTCCCTTTTGGTGGTTCTGTCGGTTTGTACATCATTCTTGATCAGGAAAATGAGCTTGAGGAATGCCGTGATGGCAACAACCTTTTCTCAGCGGGTCAACTTCGCTGCGTCTTACCCTAAGGCTCGATTACAAAAGCTGTGCCACCGGGTGTTTTTCAAGGAGTGTTTCACCCGTCTTCAAATCGATGACAGTGGTCCGTAACCAGCGGTGCTTATCGATAAAGAAAGAGACATCGAGCCTCGGACCGGGATCACCTGGCTGATGGGGTGGTTCAAGCCGTCCCAAAATGGGGTCTACCCCATTGAGAGCCATTCGATTGGGCCTGAGCGCGTGACGCCCTGAAGTCTCGTTCAAACTAGACTGACCGATGGCATGATGTGCAATTTCAAAAATGACCAATTTAAAGATGACTTCCGGTACCCCCAATGGGCAACTGGGGGTAAACTGCTGAGCGAAATGGCGCGCATCTGTCGGATAACGAGTTCCCCTTTTTATGATGGGGATATGGCTGGTTTCACCGCCGAGTGTTGTCTGGGCTGCGAGGGCGTAATCGTGAACGATGAAGTCGTCTTGCTTGAACACATCAGCCGAGAAAGCAGCCCCCCCTGAGGCCACCGCCGAAAAGGGACACCACTGCCTCACTCTCTCCGGACCGAAACGGTCATTGAAATGTGTTCTCACTCCGGGAAGTAAGGTTGTCCCGCCCACCAATAAAACCTGCTGAATGGCAGACTGAGATGTTCCGATATCGACCAGTTGCGCGTGTATATCGTCCAAAGCGGTCTCAATGCGTTCATAGAACCCGTGCTCATTGAGAGTCGAGTCAAGAAAGCTGGCATCGACATCGACATATCGAGCCCCGTGAGTGTCGCCATTCCGAGGATGGGGCAGTACGTCGAAGGTCGAATGGCCAGTCACTGAGACCTGCTCTTTGACTCGACGACCCTCTCGGAGCAGCAAACGGGTCCAGACGTCATCCATTTCTGACTCATCATGGCTGTATTCGACCTGCCGGCTTCGAAGAACTTGGATGGCTAACCACCGGTCGATATCATGGCCACCGACACCAACGGACGCCTTGGCCAAGACATCACATCGTCCCTGCCGGCTCAGGCGAGGACTCAATCGAACGGCTGCAAAATCGAGGCTACCTCCACCAAAATCGGCCACCAAGACTGTCTGTTCCAGCTGGAGGTCAAGGCCGTACCCCAGAGCGGCAGCGACCGGTTCATCGATAAAGGAAATGTCTCTAATTCCGACAGCGCGAGCGATATTTTTCAGTTCTGTTCGATAGCAGTCAAAGCTATCGATTGGCACAGTGAAGGCACATCTACGGATTCGGTGACCGGTCGTCGATTTCACTTCCGATACAAGTGCCTTGATAAACGTCTGTGCCGCGTCTCGTACCGTTATCGCACGACCGTGGTAGGTCAGGACAGGCATACAGGGCGAATGACCGAGACGAGACTTGACGTTTTCAATGACGCCGTGGCCGAGGTTTAAGTCCAAAGCCGCTCGTCCAACGATCTCTCCGCTTCGACTCGCTGACGGACTAAATAACGAGCCCAAGCGCTGGCTCACAGACATGGACTCTGTGCGTCCAACAAAAGCCAGAGCAGATGGAATCAGGGCCGGCTCGAGACCGACAGCGTCCACATCCGTTATCTTAGTCAGCTTGGGAAGGTCGAGGATATGACTCACCTGTCCGTCCTCCAGCCAATAGCTTATGACCGTGTGTGTTGTCCCCAGATCGATCGCCCATGCATCCATGTGTTTAACTTACAGTGGTTGCCTGAGTGGAAACAGACTCTTTTTGAATTGATTGCGGTCAAACCAACAGGAAAATACACCAATTGACTCGCGAAACCCGGTGAGAGCGAATTGCAATTGTATCTTGTCCCCGATCCATGTTAGAGACCGCGCTCTCGTTAAGCTGAGACGGCAGAGGTGAATGGTCACGTCTGCAGAGAAACTCAAAGGAATTACGCGATGTCCGAGACGACAAACATCGAACCCGAGACCACCGAGGTCACGGAGCAGAATGAAGAGGTCAGTGCTGAGGCGGTTGAGCCAGAAGCAGCAAACGAGGTTGAGGCAGCGACAAACGACGCAGGCCCCGGCAGAGATTACGACGAATTAGACGAGGACGATATCCCCGTAGAGCCCACAACCTACAAAGTGGGTAATCGAGTTGATGAGAAGGTCATCGATGGCCGACTCGAAGCGGTTGCTGCTGCCAAAGAGTGGAGCGTCGAGAGCGGTCAATCCATCGTCGTCGAACGAACAGACGGTCGAGTCCAAATGAGCTTCCGCGACGGCGCTCTTGTCGACTATGTCCTTGAGACGCGAAAAGGCCGACGCGGCTAAGCCGTCTTGAGACCTTTCCTTCTCTCGGCCTACGTGGCTGCGCCCCAAGCAGTCTCTCATTCGGACGCACTTTAAACGGCACTCAAATCGAGTCTCATGTAAGCTTGGGTGTTTGCCCCGTCTTGTCGGGTAAGGTACGCCTGAGTTGATCCGAAGATGCGAAGGCGTGATAAGCTAGAAGTGGACAGAACTGGAGTTCGTAATGAGCAATATATATCGCTCGGACCTCGTCTTAAACGTGCTTGTGGCGACCATCCTAACAACGGTAATGCTGACGTCTGGCTGTGGTCCCGAAACCCCTGTGTACACAGCGGCCCCTATGACCGCTCCCAACACACCCGATATGATGGGCATCGTCCCGCCAAAACCCATCGGCGAGAGCGATGCCGGTTTTTCCGCGGGCAGCGCCTGCAATGTTTGGGCTAATATCCCGAGTCAGAGACTTATTGCGACGCTCCATGAAGAATTGAGAAACGCCTATCGGCCCATTAGCGTTGAAGCGGACCTGGGGGGGAACCTGAATCGCTACACGACGGCCAGAAATATCATGTTCACTGAAGTCGAACGCTATCAGGGTGTGTCCGGTGGCTATATCGTCGAGTGCGTTTATACCGGGCATACAACGCCTGCATCGCAAACAGAAGATCCATCCCGCGAGGAAATAAACTGCGAGCATGTCATGCCCAGAGCGCGGATGGCGACCGAAGAGGGCAATCCCGCGGTTTACGAACATCAGCAGTCTGACATCCACAATCTCATGCCATCTACACCCGGCTCCAACAGCACCCGCGGCAGTTTTCGATTTGGCGAGGTTGTCAACGAACGAAACCTAGATCACTTGCCATCTGTTTTGGGTGAGAACAGGTCCGGCGACACGGTTTGGCAGGTAAGAAACCAGAGACGTGGAGACATCGCCCGAATCGTATTCTATATGTCGGTACGCTGGGGTATCGATATCGCCAGTGATGAGGAGATGATTCTACGTCAATGGAACCAAATAGACCCGCCCGACGACCGAGAGCAACTCAGAAATCAGCGGGTTTCGCAGCGCCAAGGTAATCGAAACCCATTTATTGACTGTCCCGAATTAGTGGATCGGGTCAGCGACTTCATCGGGTTTCAAACACTCGATACCGAAGGTAACTTACCCCTTCCCTAAGCTCAGGCTGCCTGTGCGGATGCACGCAGCATTTCTTCTGCGCACAGGCGCGTATGCGATTTGTCTGCGCGCCCGCCTATCATTCTTGCGATTTCAGCGATGCGAGTCCTCGAATTTAACATTTCGAGACAAGTACGGGTCTGCGCATGGACTGAGGTCTTGCTGATTCGTAAATGTGTCTCGGCCCGGGACGCGACCTGTGCCAGGTGAGTGACGCAGATGACCTGGCGCTGCTCAGCGATGTCATGGAGCATGTCTGCGATGGTTTCACCTGTCTCTCCACCAACACCTGCATCGACTTCATCAAATAAATAGGTCGACACTGTGTCCTGAGAGGCCATGACCCGCTTGATGGACAGCATCACTCGGGATAGTTCGCCGCCACTGGCGATACTTTCAATGGGCTGAGCATCATAGCCCTTGTTTGTCTTGAGTAGAAATCGAAGGGCGTAAAGCCCGTTAGGACCAATGGAACCAAGGGAACTGGAGATGCCATTTTTTACAGGGCGCCTCTCGACATCCATTTCAGCATCGTCCATCCCTAGTAGACGCATTTGGTCTACGACAGACGCCAAAAAGACCTGACATGTTTGCATTCGGTGTTCGCTGAGACGCAAAGCCATCGGCTCGAGAGTGGCCACTAAATCGAGCCGCTGTATACGCAGCCGTTCGAGCTGACCATCGACATCAGTCAAGCCTAACAGCTCTGTTTTTAATCCCGTGTAGCGCTCGATAACCTCATCTAGGGACCCCCCGTATTTCCGCCTTAATCTGCAGAGCTGATTTAACCTGTTCTCGACCCAATCAAGGCGGCTGTGATCATCGGGCAGCCGCTGTTGGTACTCACTCAAACTCGTCGCCACATCTTCTAGTGCTGAGACGGCTCCATACAGCTGGTCGACTAAAGCTGATAAAGACTTATCGAACTGAACGGTCCGCTCACTGTCATAGAGCAGGGCCTTGACTCGGTCGATGATCGCATCTTCTCCATGATACAATTGAGTGCCCGCACCATGGCTGTATTCGAGCAATCGCTGCAAGTTCCTCAGCGTCGCGCATTCTGCTTCTAGAGACTCTATCTCGGTCGGGTCATGCAGTTCAGCGTCTTCGATCTCGCGGATCTGGAATCTGATGTAATCTTCGCGATCTGCCATCGCCTGCGACCGTGTTTCGAGCTCATGGATCTCTCCTTCGATGCGGCGTATATCAGCGTAGCTATCACGAACGGCTATCGCGTCACTTTCGTGTTGGCCGACTGCGTCTATCAATGCGGAGTGATGTTCACTTTTCAAGAGTTGATAAAAACCGTGCTGAGTGAGTACATCGACCAACTGACTCACAACCCGATTAAGGACAGCGAGTGGACATAAAACACCATTCAAGTACGCGCGCGACCGACCCGTTTGCGACACCACCCGTCGGACAATGAGATCAGCTTCATAGGGAATATCAAGTTCGTCCAAGGTTGACCTGACATGGGGGGTGTCAGTGATATCGAAGAGCGCTTGTACATCGCAACACGACGCCCCCTTGCGCACCAGGCTTTTGTTAGCCCTTGAACCGAGTATCAGACGAACGGATTCTAGAACCAGTGATTTACCAGATCCCGTTTCACCGGTGAGTGCAATGAGACCCGAGGACAGGCTGATATCGGCGGATTCGATCAATGCAAGATCTTTGATTTTGAGAGTTAATAACATGATCATCTGTTCAGTACTTAATACTGAACAAATGTACACATATTTAACGCATCGAGTAAAGTTTTTTATTGGACTGATCTGGATTCGAGCAAAAACTTTTCGCCTAGGCACTTGCATCAAAGATGAACTCCTTGATTTGATAAGGATTGCGCCGTAAAAGGCATTTCCTTTCGTCGATAGGTGATGTGTGAAGACCTTAAATATTGTTCCATTTGTGTTTCTGATTCTCAGCGTTGGATGTCTGAATCCAGATCCCACTGACCCGCGTCCTAATGTCCCCTCCGATGTGGCATTAGATAGCGGGGTCGTAACCTCTGACGCCGACTCAGAAACAGGTCTGTGTCCAAGTGCGCCGGCAGATGACGAGAGCGACCCTGACAGATGTATTCACACCTTCGTCTATAGGGCTAATGGCAGTGCACCAGCCACTGCGGTCAAGGTGGCTGGTGACTTCGAGTGCCCGTCGACGTGGGCGGGCTCATATTCCATGAGTGGACCCAACAGCGCAGGGGAATTCCACATAGATGTTCAGCTAAAGCCAGGGCGCTACCAGTATAAATTTATCGTAGACAACACATGGGTGACAGATCCGGAGAATGCAGAGCGAGCGGACAACGGGTCCGGGGACCAAAACAGCGTCCTGACCCACAGCTGTCCGTCTGAACCGGACTGTACTTTCAATGCCGATTGTATCGTAGAGGACCGGCCTGTATGCCGCCAATACCAGTGCGCGCCCTGTGATTGCGAACCTGGACAACGATGTTCACCTGACACCGGGCAATGCGAGACGGCTCCCTGTGAAGGGCCTGCTGATTGCGACACAGGTCAGGTCTGTAGTGATGGGGCTTGTAGGGGCTGCCTTGAAACTGAGGAGTGTGCAGCGGGTCTGGTGTGCGTCAACGGTGGCTGCGACGTCCCGGAATGCCAGACTTGGAGCGACTGCGAGACCCCGACGGACTCCTGCGTCGATTTTCAGTGCCAACCCCGTCCATGTTCCCGTCAATTGTTTAGTCTGGGTTCGAATAACCAAGGGTATGATCGGGTTCTCGTCGCGGGTGAGTTCACAGCATGGCTTGAGAATGCCGTCGAGATGAAGCGGCAAGATGATGGCATTTGGCGAGCGGAAATTGAAATGGACAATGGCCGTTATGCCTACAAATTCGTGACCTACCAAAATGGCAACGCCGACCCGGTTTGGATCTCTGATCCAGGGGCCATGGAACAAGTGTCCGATGGGCTCGGCGGTGAGAATTCGATACGAACCGTCGATTGCAGTGAAACCACAGCGCGTTTTGGCCGATGCGGGGATCCGGATGTCGCCGACTGGCGCGATGAAATTATGTACTTCGTGATGGTCGATAGATTCTACGATTCGGATGGTCAGTCGCAACCTGTGGACGGTGCGACAGGGGGTAATGCCGCCACCGGCCCAAGTGGTCAATTTGAGGGTGGCGACTTGGTCGGACTGTCCCAAAAATTAGGCTATTTGGATGACCTCGGGGTCACTTCGCTCTGGCTGTCAGCCCCCTACAAAAATCGGGACCTTGCTGGAGCAGCAATCGATCCTGGAACAGATCCAAATCAATATTCCGGGTACCATGGATATTGGCCATCTCCTGAGAACATCGATTTTAGCGACCCACTCAATCCCCGACCAATTCCGGCGGTGGAATCAAGAATCGGAACTGCCAACGATCTTCGAAGCGTCGTCGATGAGGCTCATGACAGTGGCATGAAGGTTTTATTCGACTACGTGATGAATCATGTCGATGTAGAAAGCGGTCTTTATCGTGAGCACCCAGAGTGGTTTGCCCGAGGTGATGGTCGAGATGGTCGGCCCAATGACGGATTCGCACTGTGCGGGCCCTTGAATCTCTGGAATGACCCGTATTGGGGTACACGGTGTGCCTTCACTGACTATCTACCCCCCTTTGACTTTGACAATGCCGACGCGCGAGCCTGGTCGGTGGCTGATGCGCTGTGGTGGGCGCGAGAGTATAATTTAGATGGGTTTAGATTAGATGCCATCAAACACGTATCAAACGAGTGGCTAACGGACCTACGTGCCGCTCTCAATGAGGCATTCCCAACGCCTCAAGGTGACCGATTTTATCTTGTTGGAGAGACCTTTGCCTATGATGATATCGGTCTTCTCGCCAGCTACATCGAACCCTCGACTAAGCTCGATGGCCAATTTGATTTCCCTTTGAAAGCACGTCTTTGCGAAGGCATCTTTCAAGGCCGAATGAATGAACTGCAAGGGTGGATGGATAATGTCAACCGAACGGCTTATCCTAGGGATGCCATCATGACGACTTGGATCGGTAATCACGACATTCCAAGAGCCATTCATTTTGCGAGCGGTGAGATCGGAAATTGTCGTGAAGGAAGCAATCCAGGTCAGGGTTGGAATTTAACGCCCCAACAGCCACAAAACCCGGCCAGTTATGAGCAGTTAGGACTCGCTTTTGGTGTGCTCATGACATCACCCGGCATCCCATTGATTTATTACGGTGATGAGGTTGGGTTGGCCGGTGGAGGTGATCCAGATAACCGCCGAATGATGCCTTGGGATGAGACCCAATTGAGCGATGCACAGATCGCCCTTCGCGAGCGGCTCAGATCGATGATCGCTGTACGCCGAAACTACCGGGCGCTCAGCCGTGGTCAGCGAACGACAATCGATGTTGATGGAGACCAATGGGTGTATCGCATGGCGTGCAACAACGACAATCACACAGATGTAACGGTTGTCGTAAATCGAGGCGGCAATGAGAGACGCGTTAGAGGCCTGCCAATGGGCAACTATCGAGATCTCGAAAGCCAAGACGTCGTGAACAATAACGACCTGCGCATTCCTCCGAGGTCAATTCGACTTCTCGAGCGCTTAGAAGAGTAGACGCGACACCCGCTTTTCCGATATGAAAGCAACATGACGAAGCTGAACCGATGCGTACACCTTGTTGCTTTCCTATCCACCCTCTTTTGCGCCTGTGGTGAACAGACGCCGAACGTCACACTGGGTTTAGAACCGGATTCTCAAATCCCCATTGAAATCGATGCGAGTGTCGATCCCGATGCACACATTGTCGATGCGGCTCCTGTCATAGATGCGATGGCCATAGTCGATGCGGCTCCGATGGATTCAAGCATACCGGACTACGTGATCGACATCCCACCTGAGCTACATCCAAAAGCCCACGAGTATGTCGTCCTCGGTGGCGGCGACGAGACCCTGGTTGCTTGGTGGCGTGGTGGCCGCCTTTTCTTGAAGCGATTTAATGCAACGATCGAACCGGCCGGGGACTCCGGTGTACCACCGGTTGGACCTATTGATCCGAGTCGGATCCAAATCATTGAAAACGAGCGTCAGGACATTGGTTTTTTTCCGCCTTACGATGGCGACATGAGAGGCCAACGAGCGCCAAACCAGAGTGATGGACACCCTGGCTGGCTCTTTCTACCTGGTCCGGCCGACCAAGGCTGGCTGGGGATCGACCTGACGAACTCGACATTCGAAGCCGTCGAACTCGGGATTTTTGGGGATGTGAAGCTTGGCGCACGGAGTGCCGGGGCATCCGACTCGGACCAAGTTATCGTTCTTGGACAACCGACCGAAGATGACGTCAATGACATAGCCATGATCGTGCTGGATGATGGTCCAACGTCTACGCCTCGAATGGACGCCAGGAATCGACCGCGACCCGTCGATATCACAACCAGCGGGACCCATTGGGTGTTCGCGTACGAAGACGGCATTTGCGCGTTGATCCAAGGTACATCAAGTGGCCCTGACGACGAACTGGGGACATGGCGCTGTGGAACCGCCAACAATACCCGTTTGGTGGGTCGCGGACCCGCAAACTCAGATGAACCAGGGTTCTACGGTGTCGGCCAAACACAAACGGACGTCGTCGCTTGGGACATTCGACCAGGAGAACGCGTGTATCCCGTTGGGCTCATCTCTGATGATGCTCTAGCCCAACCCAATCAGCCAGATGATGACTCAATACCTAATGGGAGCGATATTGGCCCCAGCGAAACGGACGCAGGCATCGACGATGCAGACGTCATAGACGCAAGCTTTGATGCTGGTTCGCCTTTAGACGAGGGGGTGGCCGACGCCGCTGATACGGATGCAAGCCCATTGGATGCCGCACAAGACGACGCATCCAGTGAACCGCCAATCGTCCAGAGCGGGCAGATGATACTCGCTGAAACAGGGGCCGCACTGGTTTGGCGAAATCCACTTCCCAATGGGAGAAGCGCAACACTCGGCGATGGGTCAGCCGTCCTATTCGAACAAAGTCAAATTCGTTTTGTTGACAGTCTCGAACAGCCGCGTTTGGGTTTGATCAGTGCCACCGGAGGCGCCATTTTCTCATTGGTTTGGGATGAAATTCGAGGCGAACCTGTCGCAGTCCGCGACTCGCTGGTCCGAACGGCACCGGTTCCAAAAGCATCAGAGTCTGTATGTCCGTCTCGTTCACCGGAAGCCTGCGATCATATAGACCGTGACTGCGACGGGTACAGCTATGCACATTTGTGCTGCCACTTCAGCTTTGCTTTTGAGGACATCACACTTCCAGCGAGCGAGAGTCTAGACGGGCCTTGGTTTGTTAGATTGGGCGACGAGGGACCACTGACCGCCGTTGGCTATTCGGGTCGAGTGGAACTGCATACGCTGAGCCAAGGGCGGAACAACTGCCTTGGATGTTGGCCTCAAGGGCATTCGATCACTGGATTTAGTGGGGACGGGGCCGTATTTGTTATCAGTGCCGAAGCGCAATTGAGCGACGAGGCCGAACTGATCGCCTGCTCGGCGGACTGTGCTGTTGCTGAGTCTCTGTCCACAACCATCAATACGGAGCCAAATGACGATGATGATGAGGATGTCGATGCCGGTCTCGATGTCGGTCTCGATGCCAGTCTCAATCCAGATCAGGGCACCGATGGAACAACCGATCTGGGTCCAACCGACGCGGGTGTCAGCGATGAGTCGATGGACGGCGACATGGGCACTGTCCAAGACCGGTCAGCACATGTCTTGTTCTGGCATCTCAGACCAGGTGTGGTGCGGACAACGGAGGCGCCCTGTGACCGGGTTTACTATATGGAGACATACGGTGAGGCTGACGGGACTTCGGTACACATCTACTGCGCAAACAGTCGCTTTGACTATCGAGTCTCAAACGGAGAATTTGTCGGCGAGCCTGCAACCGTCGCCTACCCATTTGGGCCGGCTCATTGGCTCAGCCCGCCAGTCAAGAGGCGAGAAGGAGGCAATGACGTCACCTATCTCATGGCTGCAACTGGCGATGACCACGCCCTGCACCTTCTCCGAATCACGCGGGCAGGATGGGCGGTGGTCGAAACACCTGAACTCAATATGGCGATTACTGTTGCGGACCGCAGTCTACCATTTCGGCCCTCCATTAGCGACCAGATGCGCCCGGCGAGAATCATCGACGGACGCTCACTGGAATTGCATTTCTCAAATCTAGGTTGGAGACAAGCCGTGTCTAGAAAATGGGTTCGTTCCGTTGCATTCTCAGCCCATGACAACCTTGCGATCGCGGTCACAGAGGACCTCGATCCAAACGCGCCGGACTTCGATGACATACAACAAACCTTAAATATTCAGGCCCATGACTTAAATATGGAGGGAAACCATTGGGGCCGACACCTCAATGTTCGCTCGACGGCCATTCTAAGCCACTCATTCCATGGTGTGTCCATCGCAGACTTCAGTGAACGCGACAATGAGCGATCCGTTTGGATGGGACTGGGTCGAAATCGTTCGCCCGTTGTTCTATCGGGATTTGGCGTACGCTGTCGCGATGCGACGGATTTTTGATGGCCCTGTCACCACGACGCGCTATTCCGTAAATAAGCGAATGAGGTCGTCCCGCCTTGCTTTTGCGTCCTCGAGCCCGAGATTGATGAGCTTTTCACAATATCCGCCGTCAAAGAGAAGATAGCTGACCAGGTCAGCCTCGTCATAACTCTCCATTCGGGCCAATGTTCTCACCACTCGGGCGATCAAACTTCGCGACGATCGCAGCTTCTGCTCACGGACATGCTGGGCTGCCATGACGCCCAGATCTCTTGAGGGCCTCAAAACGACATGTGGCATAATCCGATATTTAGCGCCCCGAATTGGGGCGACCATTTGGTTTAAGCGATCGACAAATTGCTCTCCGAAAACCTCTTTACCGTCACCGAGCAATCTATTTACGTGCCCGAGCCGGATCAGGTCATAGTCAACATGATCGAGCATGAGGGCATTCAAGACCTTGGCCAGCACGTTCACTGGACTTGCATTCGTATGCTTTGGTAGGTCATCGCCATCAGATTTGTGCGTACCCAGGCCAACAACCAAAAGCCGGTCAGATCCCAGCCTCAGGGCGGGCGACAGCGGCGTGTTTTGCCGAAGTCCACCGTCAACATAAGGAATGCCATCCAGCGGAACGGGTGGGAAAACAAAAGGGATCGCAGCCGATGCGAGTGCATGATCAGCCTTGAGTCGAGCATGCACGGGCCGGACGTGTGGGTCCCGTGAAAACTTTCTCGGCCGACCGTCACTCGTTTCATAGAAAACAACGCTCTTGCCGGTCGGGACTTGGGTCGCCGAAATTGAAATCGCATCGACGAGACCGTTTGCGAGATTGACATGGATTTGATTCCAGTCGATGGCTTCATCGAGGATGGCTTTTACAGGCTCGCCTGGAAAAACGGCCTCACGTTTTGACCGACCCATCAGCCAACCCGGCAAGGACATGATATCACCGATTTTGAGATGCAAAATTTGCTCAAGGCTGAGTGAACGCCACAATTCTGTGAATTGCCTGACACCGACCGATGGCTGATGTAGCGCGGACGCGATCGCGCTTACGCTCAGCGCACCAATAGATGTCCCAGATAGAACACTGAAATGAGCCGCGTCTCTCAGCTCGCTCGGACCGTCCACAAAGAGATAGTAAGCGATGCCAGCCTCGTATGCACCTCGAGCTCCACCGCCCGATAAAACGAGCCCACATTTTGGTTTTTGATACGCCATTGCATTGATGAGTATGCGCTGATGGAGCATAGATCGCTATAATTTTGCCACATGCGTGGCCGAAAGAGCGCCTATGATCGATTTAATATCGTGGAGATGGCATCTGGACATGATGTGAGATCCAGCCCGAAACGGTCGCTAAGAAAAAGCGCTATCTAGCCTGGAGAAGACTGAATGAAGGGAGAACAATTAACCAACTTTATGAGACAAAAGTACGGATAACCTTGAGAACCACATGAAGAGAACGCTAGACTTGAGACGATATCCAAACCGTTTCGGGGGCTTTTCATGGTTGGTCAAACCACCTTTCGTATCGTGGTCGCATGCGTTCTTGCACTTTTTTCTATGAGTTGTAGTGGGAGTACCGATTCAAGCGGAGAGACCATCGATTTGTCCGGTGAAAATAATGCGGCTGGGACCATGGGAAGCGGCATGCTACCGGGTGATGAAGTCGAACCTGTGAGCTGCGAGAAAAATGGCATAGATATCATCAGCACCGAGGTCTCGGTGCAAGAGTATGGATTGCAGATCAGAGCCATCACATCGGAGATGGCGCCCATCGATAACCTCATCATCCGCTTATATTCAGGTCGAGCAACTGCACCACGAGAGCCAGGTGTGGTCGTGATGGATGGCGTCAACTACAAGGATTGCGGTATCTGTCCATTGATCATGAGCGATTGCACGCAGCGAGGCGCCTGCACAAAGGTCTTTTACGCCTCCCAGGGGGAAATCGATATACAGAGTCTCAGTGACAATCGATTCGTGGCGACACTGAAGAATCTTGTGTTTGACCACGTGACCGTCAGTGATGAATTGTCCATCCCGGTCGAGGGTGGAGACCAATGGTGCCTGAACGACTTTACCATCGATGAAGAGTACGACGGGACAATCCCCCACTCCGGTGGTGGCGATCCCGGTGGTGGTGGTGGCGGTGGCAGACCAAGTCAGTGCGATAATCCAAACCTCGCGTGCGTAGGCGATACAGTAAACGACTTTGCCCTCACGAACTGTGGCACCGGAGAACAGGTGAGCATGCGTGACCACTTCGCCGGAGCAAAGGCGGGCTGGTTCGTTTTGACCGCCGGGTGGTGTGGAGCCTGCTCGGGCTGGATGCCGCAAGTCGTCTCGATGCTGAATAATCCGCAGGTAAGCGGCCTTAAGGCAGCTGTCATCTTGAGCGAATCGCCAGACCATATGCCGGCAACCCAGCGCTATTGCCAACAATACGCAAGCCAATACGACATGCCATTAGAGAGCATTTTCTTAGACCACAGCGGCGGTCGAGCCTACGCGACGATCTTCCAAAATGTGTGGCCGTATGTGGGCCCAGATGGCCGCTTTGGCCTTCCCTTTAATGCGCTCATCGATGCAGAAAGTTTTGAGTATATCTACGCAGACCGAGGACCAGCCGGCAGCCTGAGTCAGGCGATGCAAGGCCTACTGAGGTAGCATCAGAGGGGCTCGCAATACATCTCATTGACACCGGGTATATCGACACATCGAAAGTTACGCGGGCAATCTAAATTGTCCTGGCAGGCTGATGTACATTGATTTAAACCCGTGTCCTGATCAAACAAACAACTCGTCGACAAACACAGGTTTTGATCTCCCTCGGGACAAATGTTGCCTGCCACTGGTAAGCAAATGTGCGGTCGCGTGACGTTTCCACTAAAGAGTCGTGGATCGCATCCAAACCCGATGGGGCAATCGGCTGCGGTATTACAAAAGCAGCTGCAATAACCGTCGAAGCCATTCCCCGGCTGAATACAGGTGAGTACATCAATTTCTCGCTCACCAAAACCAAGGTCACAGGTCCCAGCGCACCGTAGAAAATCTCCTCCCGCACAGCCTGAAATCTCAATATCTGCGATACAAACACGGATATCTTGGCCCAGTTGATCGGCGATTAAATCGCAGCGATAACCCGCTGGGCATTGATTGTCTCCATCGCATCTCGCACCACATTGAGCTGGAACTGCAACCTGGGCCGGAACCGGGTTCGGCGTTGTGACGCAAACGCCATCAATCGGGCAATCGGCCGGGTCATTACAGACTTCACCGGTTTCATTCGGTGCACAAATATCAACCCGTTGCCCCACCTCGAACGGCAGACCTGAGTCTGGACAGTTTTCAGACCGCTCTGGGTACAAGGCTTGAACGCATCGATCGATGCCAGGGCAAGCTCGCCCGCCCTCGCATGTCTGCGAACATTGTCCCTGCCCATTGTTGTGAGGATTGGATAGGCAAAACCCACTTTGGCAATCGGCCCCACATTCGCATGGGTCACCATACAAACTATCTCCCCTCACCGGCAGAATGCTCTGGCAGTCATCGGCACAACCAGGTGTGCCATCACAGAGTTCCTCGGCGTCGACGACATTGT
>MDTC01092915.1_pt1 | contig 15177 bp, 13 predicted proteins | sample 811181 | NCBI WGS metagenome assembly MDTC01 (sample SAMN05326644, study PRJNA326480) | marine metagenome | isolation source: seawater | place: Pacific Ocean: North | collected 2011 | reverse complement strand
TCAGATATTATTTCAGCATTATGGGTTTACCTACACCAGTAAGGAAGTCCCCTATGGTTACAAGCGGGAGGTTTCGGACTCCAAGGATCGCAATGTCTGTGAAGAACCTTATCTTGACAAATTAGAGCAGGGATTTACTAAAGTTGGCGATGTTTTAGGTCTGGAAAAGAATGCGGACCGAAAGAAGCCATTTGATCTTAGGCAAATCATGTTTGCTGTTAAGGATAGAGATGTTGGTTTCCTTGAAAGGTGGCGGGCTGCAGAGGGGGCAGAATCGGCCATCGTTTGGGAAACCAGCATTGGTGGTCATGGAGTTGGTTTGATTGGCGTTGACTCTCAGTCAATATCGAGGATTGGTGAGGTGCCAAACGATGGGCCCGATGCTTGGAATGGTGGAACCCTTTATCCGCTTTCTTCGAAAAAAATAGCGCGGGCGATTAATGCTTTTTCAGGTAAGACTCCTGTAGTGGCATTAGCGAATATTTCAGGTTTCGATGGTTCGCCTGAGAGCTTGCGTAAATTACAGTTGGAGTATGGAGCTGAAATCGGTAGGGCGGTTGTCAACTTTAAGGGCCCTTTTATCTTCGTGGTGTTAGCCAGGTATCATGGTGGTGCTTATGTGGTATTTTCTAAGGCCCTCAACCCGCAGATGAAGGTGTTAGCGATTGAAGGTGCTTTTGCGTCAGTGATCGGTGGTGCTCCAGCCGCTGCTGTAGTTTTTCCAAGACTTGTTGATAAAAATACTAGTGCGGACCCCAGGGTAATGCAGGCTAAAACTGCACTGGAAAATCAAGAAATAGGTCAAAAGGAATTTAGCGAACTGCTGCGATCTGTTCGGTTGGAAAAGCAATCGGAGGTAGCGCAGGAATTTGAAAATATCCATTCGGTTGATCGTGCCTTGTCGGTAGGTTCTTTGGATGAGATTATCAAACCTGAGCTACTGAGAAGCAAAATTATTTCATCTATCGAGGAATCGAGGTCCTAGCGAACCGGTTGTCTTGCTTGATTGGAATGAAGCCTGCAATGATGGTTGAAGGTGCTTATGGAGATCATAGGCCTTTAGCTGTCGTTATGGGGGGTATATTTTGCTTAAGGTATCAATTATACACATCTTATTTCTTGCCTCGCCGGTGGCTGACGCAGTGCCTTGGCCGACATTAGGGGCTGTTACTGATGTCCAAGAAATAAACGACGGTAACGCATCTTCTGTTGAAGTGAGTAAGTTTCGCATATTTTCGATGCCTGGTCGGATGCGCTATCAGTGGTCGGATTTTGGCTTATTTGCTGAAGGAGTGGACTTTATGGTGGCCGAGGGCCACTTTGAGATCCCTGGCTGGGGGTTGGCCCGCAAAATAGACAGCAAGGGCCACATATGGGTTTTGAGGTCAAAAAGATTAGGAATACTTAGGGAGTTTAATATAAAAAAACGGCGGATAAGTAGCGATGGTAGCTGTGAGTTCAGAGTTGAGTCAACTCAGAGTCTTAAAAGTGCAGAAGCACAGAGAACTGAAGGGCTGCGGGTGGAATACTTTTGCGGTCTGGCTGACGCTAGGTTGGTGGGTGAGCCGTTTTATGGGCAAGATGTCATAAGTCCAAATGCTGAAGTTGCTAAGCCATATTATCAATTACCATGGGTTAGCAAAAAGTATTGGTTAAACTGTACCAAGGCAGCATACCGGGCCTATGTGAACCGACCTCGGTCTTGGTTGCCCATCGGTGAGTTGTCATACTCGATCATTGGCAAAGCAGGTGGGCAGAATATAGTAAAAAAGCAAGGTACTGATAGGTCAGGGCATCGTATTGATCGTTGCATTAGGAAAAAATTGCGGCGCATTGCCTTGCCAAAGAAGCCTGCTAGTATCAAGGAAATAAAGATTTATTTTCAGCTGAGCTGTGATCTGTTAACGCAACAGCTTAATATTCTACCTGACTATAATTATGAGGTGTGTCGCCTATCTCCTCGCATACAGCTGCATAAAGCTGAGTAGGCATTTGTGGATCCTCTGGCTTATATGACGTAGTTAGTAATATTGCTTTAGGCTTAAGTTAATAACTCCTGAGAGGTGAGCAGGCTGTCATTTTTGGTAGTATAAGATCATAAAATAATTATACTATATCCGTCCTGCGGTGAGTCAAACCAATATTAACAGTTGAATCTATTGATGAATGTGATTTTCGCTGCATAGACAGGGTAACAATTCATGATTTTCTATCCGGGGTGGTAGCCCATAATTTTCTGATGATGGTTGCTGGATTTTGCAAAGAGTGGTAGCAAAGTCATTAGGATATTGTCGGTGTATAAGGTTCCATCTTTTATATGAGGAAACAACCGTGAGTGATTTTAGTAAGCAATTTGAGAAAATGAAATCAAATGATGGGTTCATTGCGGCACTTGACCAAAGTGGTGGGAGCACTCCCAAGGCCTTGGCTCTATACGGCGTCACCGATGATGCATGGTCGGATGATGAGGAGATGTTTGGTGTTGTACATACAATGCGATCTCGGATCATGACGAGCCCTAGTTTCACCGGCGATCGAATCCTTGGAGCGATCCTTTTTGAGAATACAATGGATAGAGATGTTGAAGGGCGTCCGACTTCTGACTATCTTTGGAGTGTTAAGAACGTCGTGCCATTTTTAAAGGTCGATAAGGGCTTGGAGCCATTAAAAGATGGTGTACAGCTGATGAAGGATATGCCCCAATTGGATGAGTTGCTGGCTAGAGCGAAGTCGAAGGGTGTATTTGGCACGAAGATGCGCTCGGTCATCAAGGAGTTCAATGAAGAGGGGATTCAGACAATTGTCGCGCAGCAGTTTAAGGTAGCAAAACAGATAATTGCTGCCGGCTTGATGCCGATAATTGAGCCTGAGATTGATATTCATTGTCCAGAAAAGGCTAAGGCAGAGTCCTTTCTTAAGTCAGTAATTATGGAGCACCTAAACACATTGGGTGATGATAGGGTCATGCTTAAGTTGACTATTCCTGATGAAGATAACCTTTACTCTGGTTGCATCGATCATAGTAATGTTCTGAGAGTTGTTGCCCTGTCCGGTGGTTATCCCCGGGATAAAGCTAATGAGCGATTAGCGAGCCAGAAACGAATGATTGCAAGTTTCTCTCGGGCTTTGTCTGAAGGCCTTAATTTTAAGCAAACAGCTAGTGAGTTTGATAAAACCCTGGGTATGTCAATAGAGAGCATATTTGAGGCGTCAAGGACCTAGTTATCTGAATCTAGGGTTTAAGTTAAATAAAATGCTCAGGTGTTTCCCAAGAAGTATTCATGTTGCTTTAGGGGAACTTCGACGACCTGAAGTTCCCCTGTAATCTTTGGCAGTGATAGCTTGGGCAGATCACTGCGGCTGAAAATATTTTGCTTTAGTCTCGATTTATCTGTTTCTGGATCAAGGCATGAGTAGTAGCAGTGCAGCTGCTCGAGAAAGATTGTAACAAGCCCTTCTCGAGCTTCTTTGAATGCAGTGAGTCGGTGTTGACCATCGACAACTTCAATCGTGCCCTCTCTTCTCACGCAGCAAAGGGAAATCGGCTCTAGGACTTTTCCTAGGCTGATTATGCTTTTGACGAGTTCGTCCACCTGTTGTCTGCTTAGGTGGTGAGACCGCTTAATTAGACTGATGTCTGCAATATTTTGAAAACATAGGGACGCAAGGTCTAGCTTGTCTTGAGCTAGAAAGTCTTGGACATCAAAACCTTCAGCTGCAGCGGCCGCAACGGAGTTGATGAAGTACGCTTTTCTCGTGCCACAGTCGTCGGGACTGAATGGATTCCCAGATACTAGGTTTTTAGCGAATTTAATAATGGACATCAAAACCCCTTACTTTTCTATGCTGTGGGTCGGCATTTTGGTCCAAAAAGTTTAGAAGATTTTTGTAAAAAAAAGTATTTCCTAAATAATACAGTGATCTTGGTGTATTGAGCTGCCTGGCTTCAGAGTAGATGGGAAAAGGCACAACTTTTGAATATAGCAGGGTTTGGTTGACAGCGCAGCCGGAGTCATAGGTTGGCAACATTTTAATAAAACTAAGAAAAAATTGGTGTTTGATAGGCATTATTTAGGCGGGCTTAAGGGTTTAGTTCTGCCGGCGCTGATACTTTCTGGTATGAGTTTTGCTGCTTCAAAGGTTTCTAGTGTGTTATGCAACCGGAGCATTTTTACTGGTTGCCTTCTGGTAATTAATGGCGTCTTCGACGTGGCCATCGTAACCGAAGGAGTTGGCGAAAAGTGCCCAATTGTCAGCGTTCTGTACAGCACTTTTTGGGCAGTTTAACCCTAGGCCGATAGACTTGATAATACCATAGGCGCTTTTGCCATCATCGAGCTTAACATCAGTGACTAGAAGGCTTGAGTGGGCCGCTTCATGAATCAGAATGTTAGCTTGTTTGCCGCGGCGCATTTCAAAGAGCTTTTTACGGACAAATATCTTGGGTTCCATGGGCATGGAAATGCTTACAGGCACAAAGGTAAAAGCGATAACGGGGTTAGGTGTATCTATGGGGTCGAGGTAGTAGTTGCGAGCGGTTTTTATACTGGTTAACCTAGCTTTAATCAGCTTTAAGCCAGCTTCGATGCCTCGAGGATCAGTATTTGGACCAAAAAAAACTTTCATTCGCTCAAGATGCTTGGCATTGCTCTCTTTCAGGCCGGCAATGGCTTTATTTAGTTGTTTATGCCCCGTAGAGATCGCCTTGTTCAGTTCTGAAAGCTCAGCTGTGCTCAGTTGCCGGCTGCGGTTAGCTATTGCGTGTGGGCTGCATGGGGCAGATTCGGTTAGTGGATTTAGGCAGCTGATGAGTGGGGGGCGCTCACTCTTTATTTGGTGTTCGGGTGGGTGAGCGGCTGGCAGTTTTGTGCTTGAAGACATGCTACGAGTAAATGAGTCGGGGCTCTGATGGCAATTCTGGTTAGTTGAGCTTAAGGCTCTGGAGATGGCGATTCTAGATTGGGTTAAGACTGATGTAGGGATCCGCATGCACGAAGTCTCCGACTAATGGAAAATCGAGATCCTACCACTATGCGTCTTTTTGGCTATATTTTTTTCTGTTTAGGTTATATCTAGCTCCAGACTGTACATCATATTTTGTGATGTTGGCTAGGTTAGATAGTAGAGATATTCCAAATGAGCTTTCTTTCGAGGTCTATCGGTCTGTGTGAGGGTGCTCTACCTAGTATCATATGGTTTTTTTAAAAGAAAAGACTGATTGTGGCTAGTCGGATCTCGATCAGAGTGCTGGTGGATGTGGAGTTTGCTGCAGATGCCTCGGCGCTGCCGCTAGCAGTTGATGAGCTTTTGCCTGAGCTTGTCTCATAGGACAACCGGATAGAGGAGTTGATCGAAACATCCTCGAACAGACGATAACGGTTCCCTATTGAGAGCTTAATTCCAGTATTTGACACCGTGGTGGCACCGTTTTGCTCACTGGAGTTGTTATTGGACAAAATGAAGCCAATCCAAGGAATGAAAGTGGAGTGGTTCATGCCTCTTTTGCCAGTTGTGCTGTGGGCAACTGGCAAATTTACTAGTAGACCCAAGCCAAAGCCAATCCTTGACCCCGACTTTGAGTCTCCTGAGCCGAAGTTCAGTGTTTCAGATAGGTAGTCTACTTCGATTAGTGGTTCGAGGTTGGCATTAACTAGGTAGCCGTAAGATACGGCAAAGTGGATGTTTAAGTTCACTGATTCAGCACTGGTGCCGGTGCCGGATGTTTTACTTGTAAAGTTTTCAATATCAAATGTTCCAGAGATCTCGTGTTTAAACTCAGCCTTATTCGCTACAAGGTTCTTCCCGGTTTGGCTATAAACGGGTGGCTTTTTCTTTGCAGGAGCCTGTTGGGCTAGCAAGGTTACCGGAATTAGCAAATGACTAGCTAAGAGTAATGAAGTAACCTTCGTGTTGATCATCGGCCTGCTCCTCGAATTTATTGCTGTAATGTCGTCGAGCGAAAGCAGTGAATACTTAAGTATTTGGTGGTTTAGCAACTTTTTCCATGTTATTGTGGCCGCTGCTAAAATCCTGAAAGTAAATGATAATATGCTTTTTCTTGTTGGCTATGTGAAATGAGGTTTTTCAAAGTTTAGTCTTTTTTTGCCCAGAACTCTTTTAGTTTATGGCTTTATATAATGAGTATTTTAGCCTGAGGCTTTTTCAGTGGGCAGTGGCTGAGCTAGCCTTTCTGGATAAATAGTTAGGGAGCCACCTTGACCAAGAATCTATATTTGTTCTCTTTAGCTATAGTGATATTTTTTATTGATATCTTTTTTAAAACCGCAGTTGCAGGGCCGCCTGCCAGTTTTATTGATGTGGCTGCAATAGACCAAACTATCATTATGGAAATACGTTACAGCACCAATCATAATTTCATTGGTAGGCCTATCGCTGGATATAAAGTTGGTAAATGCTTTTTAACGCAACAGGCGGCTCAAGCTATTCTCAAAGTGAGTGCTTACGTTAAGCAGCGCGGGTATGTTTTGAAGTTGTACGACTGCTATAGACCACAAATGGCCGTAAATGACTTTATTAATTGGGTAAAACAGAGTGCCGCCACCAAGATGAAGCAGGCGTTTTATGTTGAGGTTCCGAAAAGCGAGCTGTTCCGGCTTGGCTATATTGCTGAGAAGTCAGGGCATAGCCGCGGTAGCACAGTTGATGTGACACTTGTGAAGCAAGGGACGCATAGACAAAGTAAGATGGTGGAAATGGTGGATTGCCGAGAGCCATACGCTAGGCGTTACCCCGATTCATCTATCGATATGGGGACAGGATATGATTGTTTTTCAGAGTTGTCGCATACTCTAAATCCAAAGGTATCGGAACGAGCGCGTGTTAACCGCCTGCGATTGAAAGCTACTATGGAAATGTTTGGCTTTACTAACTACGCAAAGGAGTGGTGGCACTATACTCTCCTGGCAGAGCCGTTCCCAAAACGCTATTTTAATTTTATGGTGGAGTAGCTCTTGCATTCAAAAAGGCTGAATTTACGTCCAGCCATACAAGGCTCAAGTTAGGTTTGCTCTCTTAGAAAAGAGCTGATGGTCTTTAACATTGGTCCAGGCTTTTCGGTCAGGATGGCGTGTGAAGCGCCTTTTATAAGTTTGAATTGGCCAGCCGGGATTTTTCTTGCGTACGACTGTCCTCGGCTGGGGATCGCTTCGTCATATTGGCCGCAAATGACGAGGCTCGGGCAACCGATATCACCTAGCCGGCGAGCACCCTGGTAGTTACGCAGTGTGCCGGTTGGGAAAAATTCGCTATCGCCCCACATATGTTTATATACATGCCTGCCAGCAGATCGTCCCATTTTCTGGATTTTTTGGTCAAGAAGCTCCTTGTTTCTCAAAACATGTTTTCTGTAGAACTTTAGCATAGCCTCTTTATAAACCTGTGCATCTGTGGCACCAATCGCTTGGCAAGTTTTAATAATTTGTTGGTCTTTTTTGGGTAAGGCTAGAATAAGCTTTTGACAATCGTTAGCCCAGTCTTTGGCGCTAAACATAGGGCTTTGAAATATGAGTGATTGGACTTTTTTCCCACCTGTTCTTATGTAGTATTCCAGAGCTAGCGTGGTGCCCCATGAACCACCATAGAGATGAAACTCATCGAGACCCCATGCCTGGATTAGGGCTTTCAGTTCACGGACGAAGGTTTCAATCTTCCAGTCTTTCTTCTTTGTGGCACTACTCTGCCCACCTCCTATTTGATCATATATGAAGACTTTACGCTCTGCGCCCAGTGTTAACATCGGCTGTAAGCCACGGCTATCGCCACCTGGCCCGCCGTGCAGACAGATCAGCGGTATGCCTGATTTGAGTCTGCCACGTGTTTGGTAAAAGGTCTTTCCCAGAGGGTTTTCAATGTATGCCATATTTCAATATCCCTAAATTAATCAGGTTTGTCAGACTTGAGGAGCTGGTTTATTCAGCTTGATACAGAACCACAAAATCCTGATTGCGTAAAGCAGTGTTGTCTTGATTAACGGCGTTGAGCTCATGCTTTTGTCCTAGCAAGTGGGCTTACCTGAGGCGACTGCTAGAGCTTTATACTGTTTTTGAAACAATTGACGTATAAATCTATATAGGCTCGCCTCTGGGAGATAAACATGCTAACCCTAGGCTAGCTTTTAGTTATTTTCTGGGGATATATTTTGGCGATTGTTTTACAAGTTTTTCGGTTCATCCCGCTGCTTTTTGTTAAATGCCTGCGTTATGGTATTTACCCAATGGATGTGAAGATATTAGGTGACTATCAAAAATCTGACTGGAATCAAACTCGTTTACTAATGATATTGAACCATACAAGCCTTGCTGAATACCTCTATGGAGCGGCGCTACCTATCTCATTGCTATGGCGCATGGCAGGTCGGTTAACGTTTCCAGTAGCCGCTGAAACTATGGCTTTACCCATTGTGGGTACTTTATTTAGGTCTATGGCCCCTCATGCTGTTCCGATAAGCCGCAAACGAGATGCGTCATGGCAGCAGTTTAAGGCTGGTATCGAGGATGAATCTATTGTTATCATATTGCCTGAGGGCAGGATGATGCGCAAGAATGGTTTAGACAAGTATGGCAAGCCAATGACTGTGCGTCGAGGGGTAGCTGAGCTGCTTCCTGCTTTTTGTGGCGAGAAGTTCTTGATCGCTTATTCCGGGGGCCTTCATCATATACTACCTCCGGGTGCATTCTTTCCCAGGCTGTTCAGAAGGCTCAGTGTAAACCTTGAATTTGTTGATACAGATCGATACCTAGAGGAAATGCAGTATGAAGAAGGTCCTGATAGTTTTGCCGATAGGGTAAAGCAGGACTTGGAAGAGCGCTGCAGACGCAATAAGCCTGCTATTCTGAGAACGTTTTTTGCGGGTAGTTCGAGCTTTGTTCTTGGTGCGACAGTTGTCTCGGCGCTAGCTGGTTGGGGCTGTTTATCTAATCTCAGTCCTATGTTGGGTAGTCTGAATTTATGCTACTGTTAAATTTAAGGTAAGCGATACTTTTGCTGAAGTATATTTGCAAGAGCATTGCGGCTTAGCGAGTCGCTGGGTAAAGAATTTTTGAGGAACTTGATAGATGACAGCTCGTATTCCCCTGCTTGTTAAAATAGGCTATGGCGTGATGGAGGTCGGCAATGCCGGGACCGAGGTCTTGGTGCGTTTGGCTATGTTGCTTTTTTATACTGAAGTTGTTGGTTTACGTCCTGATTATGCTGGCATCGCTATAGCTCTGGGGGTTGTTTGGGACGCTTTAACGGACCCGTTGATGGGGCGTTTTTCAGATGTTTGGGTCTTCCGCAGTCAGCGTCGTCGTCATTATTTTATTCCGGGTTCTATGCTTTTGGCGATCTGTTTTGTGGGCTTGTTTTCGGTTCCTGGTGTCGACTCACAGTTTGGCAAGTTTCTTTGGTTGTTGGTGACGTATGTGCTAGTAAATACGTTCCACACCGTCACGACGGTTCCCCATATGGCCTTAGCTGGTGATTTGACCAAGGACTCTAGTGAACGGACAGAGCTTTTTGGTTGGCGGTTACTGTTTGGTAACTTTGGCTTGATTTTTGCGACAGGCCTTCCCTATATTTGGCATGTTCTGGATCTAAAGTTTCTGGATGCGGATCGTTTTGCTGCTGTATTTATGGCATTATTTGGGGTGTTGACTGCAATTATAACATTCCTTGCTACGAAAGGCCGTGATCACGCAGAGGCTGGGTCTAATGACGGTATGGCATTAAGTTTTATTGAAAGCCTGCGGGTGATTTCTAAGAATCGGAGTTTTTTTAATCTGCTAATAGCTTTTTTTATTGCAACTATCGGCCTTACTCTAAATTCAACTTTGGCTTTGTACTACTATCGCTTTCGTTTAAAGCTTGCCGAGGATCAAGTGAGGTTGGTGCTACTGGTCTTTATGGTGATGTTCTGTGCAACAATCCCTCTTTGGGTAAAGCTATCGGCACGCGTCCAGAAGGTGACATTGATCCGCATTAATGTATTTGCTTTAGGCATTTTAACTATAATCGCATACCCGCTGCTTCCTGCCGGACATGCTTGGTGGCCACTTTTGGTGGCTTTCCCCGGAGGCTTGTTTGTAGCATCTGTGGTGCTGCTAGAAGCTGCAGTAGCCGACTCCGTTGAGCTTACTGGGGGTACTGATTTCGGCGCCTACTTCGGTATATGGAAACTGTGCGGTAAGGTTAGCCGCGCTCTTTCGATTGCGGCAACGGGCTTTATTTTGCAAGCCATTGGTTATAAAGCGGGTACGGAGGTATCTGATGAGACCTCATTTTTCTTGGCTATGCTGTTTGGTCCAGGGGTAGGAGTTTTTCTTTTACTTGCTGTTTTGGTTTTGAAACCGCATAAGCCTCAGGGCCAAATAGCAGCATGATTTTTCTGCTCGTCCCAGACTGCATAGCAACGAATTTCTGCTGACATCCGCAACCCTGTTTGATTGGTATTTTTGGATGCAAAGTGAGGAATCCGTGAGGTGTCAAAAGCCACAGCTAAGCCTTTTTGGTTTTGTAGAGACCACATTGGCGCATTTGGCTCCATGTCATGGATGTATCCTTGGTGCACGTTTGCTTGGAGGTATTTTTCTTTTGGGGTGAAAAAATTCAAGGTTGTTTCTTCGTTGCCACCCAGGAAAATCCAAATTGATATGGGCAAGACTTTAGAATTTTTATGGTCAGCAAGCTGTAGTAGTCTTTTATGCCTTGTTGGTCCTAATTCTTGTTTGAAGTTGATTGAGCGGCGGTTTCTTGAAAAATTATTGATTGGCCAGCCTTTCTTAAGAAGGTGTTTTAAGCCAAAGTGTGGGTTGCCGATATCAGTATGAACTTGGCTGATGGCTGCAGCGTGATTTGTATTTTGAACACGAAGAATTGGCCAATCTTTTACCAATGTTGCGTCCGGATAGCGGCGACTAAATGTGGCCAGCACTTCTTGCTCAAACTCCATGAATTCTGGTGAGGACCAGATATTATCTTGGCTTTCATAGGCTAACGATTGTATATTTTCTGTCTTGCTATTCACTTTTTTCAGCAGGCTTTCAATACTAGAAGAGACATCTAGGACTGAAACATCTTTGGCAAAAGTATGGGGTAGGGCTGTCGGCTTCCTATGAGATTGATTCGCTTTAACTTTGTGCCCTTTAACGGCCTCGTATTCTCCATTTCTGAGCAATGGGTTCACATAAATATATTCACTGCGCTGTTCGGTAATGTTCCTCGGAGCTATGAGCCAGTTGCCATTTTCACAATAACGACCTTTAATCTCTAGTTCCGTGTGGGGGGGAATGCTGGATTGCAGGCGATTGTAGTCCCAGTTAGAACTCTCTTTAATAATGAAATACTCGCTATTTGGTAACCTTTCTATATCAAAAGGAAGTTTGCCAAGTGTCTGGCTTGTTTCTTGGCAAGAAGGGTTACCGTGCTGCTGGGCTTCTGGAACCGCTGGCGGGTTTCTTGATTTTGCCATATTTTGCTGCGAAAAGATCTGTGTAACGATAGCCGGAGCCTCTGTAGAAAAACTTCATGGTGTTTATAGCACGAGAGCTAAAGATAGGCAAACCCATATTGACTCGCTCAGAAAGATGGGTGTTAAAGATCTCTAAACCACTCGTTTATTCCGACTATGTCACTTATATAACAAGGATAATAACTATTTTTATCCTATTTAAGTTAGGCTGCTCGGGAGAAGATAAGAGAAACATTTTGGCCGCCAAAACCAAATGAGTTGGTCATGACGTTCTCTAGTCGAGTTAATCTGTTGGGGTGGGAGACATTGATATTAATATCGTCACTTTGCTTTGCCAGGTTTACGCTCTTAGGGGCTTTTTGGTGTTTGAGGGCCAAGAGGCTTATGACCGCTTCAATACCGCCAGCACCGCCTATACAATGACCTGTATAGCCTTTGGTTGAAGAGACATAGAGTCTATTATTCGCGTGTGGAAATACCCTCGATATAGCAAGGGATTCAGTATAGTCATTAGCCAAAGTCGATGTGCCATGGGCATTGATGTAGTCAATATCTTGGGGAAGAAGCTTCGCCATTTTGAGCGCTTGTGACATTGATTGGATCATTCCACGCCCAGATGGCTCCGGAGCTGTGATGTGGTGTGCATCCGCAGAGAGCCCGCTTGCTGCCAAGTATCCATAGATTTTGGCCCCCCTTGCTCTTGCGCGTGATTCTTTTTCAATCGTGACTACCCCGGCCCCTTCTCCTATAACGAAGCCACTTCTGTTGTGGTCAAATGGGCGAGATGCTTCTTCTGGCGAGTGGTTAAAGTCTCGAGTTAAGGCTCTGGCTGCGTCAAATCCAGCGACTGCTGTTGGCGATAGGCAGGCTTCACTGCCACCAACAACGAAGAGATCTGCCATATTATCGCGAATTAGGCTAGCGGCTACTGCTATAGCATGAGCTCCACTTGCGCAGGCAGTGCTGATCCCCATGCACACTCCCTGGAGGCCGAACTTCTGAGCGACCACACCAGCTGCCATGTTTGGTGTTATTGTTGGTATAAGAAGTGGCGATACTGTAGCCTTAGCTTCGAATGACTTTACCGCCTTGTAGACTCTATCTTGGGAGCCTTGGCCAACACCGATAATGACGCCGATGCGCTCAGGTGCTACCGGAAGATTCTCTTTAGATTTAAATGCATCTACTATAGCTTGGCCTGAGGCATCTACAGCAAATTTAATATAGTCGCTGTACCTTTTATGTTCTTTAGTCGATAGAAAGCTACTTTCGAAGTTTTTGACTCTTGCGGCTATTTTAACGTTTAGCTTAGAGGTATCAAAATTCTCGATTGTACTGGTGCCTATCCGTCCTTGGTTGATACTGTCCCAAAGATCCTCTTGTTTATTTCCTATCGGCGAAACAACACCCACACCTGTTACGACTATTGGATCTAGCATTCGAATACAACCTCCATGAGACGGACTTTTACACCTCTGATATTTCAGCATAAAAATACTCAAAAACTATAAATTTTTGCTTAATAATTATTAAGTTTCTGTAACGATCCAGGTTACGGTTTGTCAGAGAGTCGGTGAGAACCGATTTGCGGGAGTATGCTGTTGCCTGAGTTTTTGCTCAAAGACATTCTTTTAATTGTGGTAAATAGGCCATTATAGGCTATCTAGTTTGGTAGGTTGCGTGGGCCGGACCGGCTTTTTCTAAGGGGCTTTAGATCTAGTGTGGAAAAAATGGAAACTGGGATGACCTTTCCAGTGATCTTTATTTAGCATATCAATGTCAAATACACCGATGAACTCTGTGCGCACTTCCGGACACAGGTTAACAATAAAGTCTGATACAGAGTTAAAACACATGAAAAGACCGAGGCCTGCTCCTCCGGATTCAGATGTTTCAGATACTTCATATCTATTCAGGCACTTGTCAAGATAATGAAGAATCGTGTTGCGATCCACTGCACCAAAAGGGTCAGATACGGAAATAGCGAGCCGGTCGCCATCACTACCGATTTCAATCCGCGCAGCCTCACGGGGCGTCAGGTTTACGACAGAGGTTCTGGGTACATTAGAATGCCTTGCTGCGCCTTTAGAGTCTCTGGGAGCGTCGAAGAGGGCATTCATAATCTGTTCCTCGCAGTAGATCTCAATACTATTGAGAAAGCTTTTTCTGAGGCCAAGGTTTTTGCAGTAGTCTAGTACTGAATCAATATACTGCTGCCTGTCATTGGAACTTCTGACGTGGTAAATTTCGCTATAGGCTCCCCAGCCAAGGTATTTATTTATGCCAAAAATATCATTGTATAGAATTTTAGCTGCTGTCGACAGCAGGTCGCGACCTTTGAGCTTCCCATCTTTTCCTTTAACTACGAAGTTAGTGAGAGTTTCGACTTGAGATAGGTAGTCATAGACACCCTGGAAAGGCTCCGTAGAGATGAGTACCGTGGGATTTTGGATTTTAATATCAGTTTGCTCGGTAATAAATTTGTGGGAGTTTACATTGAATATATGGAGGTCAGCAGTATCTGTTTCTAGAAACTCTTTTAAAGCGCTGCGGTCCAGTGGTGTAATGCATTCAGAATTGGTTGCAGAAAGTATTTGTCTTGCGTGCCTTTGGACGCTGCGGTCGTCGTCATGGATAAGAATTTTATTTCTTCTCATTTGGCTGTATCTCCGTTTTCAAATACCCTGAGGCGCATTTCTAAATGATTTTGACCCTGCTTACTTTTCCTATTCGTGGTTAAAATAAGAAAGGACGGATAAAGACCATTTTCCTCCATTGGTAAACTTTTCTTTATACCTATCTCACTATTCTAACATTTATTGGCTGTTGGCGTATTGGTTCATTACCAGGATAGTTTTTTGGTCTAGGTCTGCACTTTTTTCACTTTACAAGAAGCTATCTTATCCGGGGCTCTTGCTTGTATTTCTAATCTGAAATGTCTTTCTCGTTATTAATTAGGTTATTCTTGGTTATTTTACAAGGCAGTCAATGGCTCCCCGGGAAACTGCGGGTGTTTTATAACCACCCCCAGAAACAAACAATTTCTATTCACTTCTAAATATTAATTTTGTCAGCAATTGGCCACAGGCTCATACGGCGAATGTCAATTGCGATATTTACAAACATGGATTGCGGTTACAGTTCGTTTTGACTGGTTTTTTTTACGATCTTTGTTGATGTTGCTCTACTTGCAGCTTTTATCTTGTCTAAATTCTTTTGCAGCCAAAGGTCTCCGGATACTATTCCATCTGCTAGAACCAGATGTTGATGTGGATCTTTGCTGTTAGTCTTAAGTCTAATATTCCAAACAATTTGCTTAGCTTCTTTTGGGTGGAGAGCAAGTTTTTCAACAGTTGTCCAGCTGCCGTTGGCAGCTGGTATTTTATCCCCGACGACCAGCTGCTCAGCACGTAGGAGGCCCCTTTTGGTGAGGAAGGGGTGTCCAGTTGTCACTAATGAGCGGAATTGCTGGCTATGCACCACCACTAGGTTTGTTTTTTCAGGTCCCTTTACGACTTCTGCGACTTCTTGAGCCTGTTGCGTCAAGGGGTTCCACACCCTTTCTCCAGGTAGGATTTGTTTGATCATTTTCCCGTGACCGTTCGCCATTCGGATTTTTGTGTCGGGATGAAAGCAGCCTTCTAACCCCCTAGAACCGACACTTTCTGCAACTTCCGCCTCCTGCGCCTTCACACACGAACAGGACCTTA
>MDTC01043495.1_pt1 | contig 15177 bp, 16 predicted proteins | sample 811181 | NCBI WGS metagenome assembly MDTC01 (sample SAMN05326644, study PRJNA326480) | marine metagenome | isolation source: seawater | place: Pacific Ocean: North | collected 2011 | reverse complement strand
GCCTTTTCCGATTAGGTGAGGATGGAGTTGCCGAGCGCGCATTTTCGATTCTTGAGGTTCGTGAGAGAGGGTTCCGCAGATTGAAACGTTCGCCGCGTACATTTCAAGAATTCGGTCACTAGGCCAAATTTGCAAGCAACATTGAAGTTATGGAGTCCAAACAAAGGAACCCTTCCTGTGTGGCCTGGAGTTTGTTCTCCGTCAAAATAAGAAGATCCTCTTTAATCAGTAATACAAGGCTACCAGGGTTAACCCAATTTTCGATAGAACGGCCCGTTTGTTTTTTCACTTCTTCTAAATCTAGACCTTCAGTTAACCTCAGTCCCATTAGCACCATTTCTTCTAGAATCTCTTTTGGTGTAAGCTTGTTTTTTTTCTGCAGTCCGGTGCCCATTTTTTCTGTTTGTAGTAACCAATTCTCCGGATTTGAGATACGGTGGTATGCTAATTTATTGCCACTGTCACTCACCCTCCCGTGAGCGCCTGGACCAATTCCCGCGTAATCTCCATAACGCCAATATGTAAGATTGTGGCGGCATTCTTCGCCGGGAGTTGCATGGTTTGACACCTCATAAGGGAATAACCCTACACAGGATAGAACATCTCGCGTGTATTCATATTGTTCAGCGGCAGTATCCTCATCTGGCATTCTGAACTCTTCGTCCCTGTGACTAGAAAAAAACGGGGTTCCCCGCTCGATAGTCAGTTGGTATAGCGACAAATGATCATTAGTAAACTCTAATGCAAATGTTAGTTCCTCTTTCCAAGAATCCATACTTTGTTCGGGTCGACAGTAGATAAGGTCAAAGGAATATCGGGGGAATGTGGTACGTGCTATATCTAAGGCTGCTATGACCTCACGCGCGGTGTGTGTGCGGCCTAAAAATTTTAAAGCTTTGTCATCAAATGATTGAGCGCCTATTGAGAGCCGATTTATACCAGCCGATCGGAAATTCTTAAATCGAGTTTTTTCAACTGAATTTGGATTTGCTTCTAGCGTTATTTCCACATTATTTCCTATGCCCCAATGTTGGTCTACTGCTTGCAGAAGTGCAGTGATTGTGTCGGGCTCCATTAGTGACGGTGTACCGCCGCCAAAAAAAAGGCTAGATATCTTGCGATTTGGATAAAGGTCAGACTCCGTAGCAAGTTCGCTTAGAAGAGCTCTTTTCCACCTTTCTTGGTCTATTTCTGGTCGAACATGGCTATTGAAATCGCAATATGGGCATTTCGTTTCGCAAAATGGCCAGTGAATATATAGCGAGAGATACGGGTTTAATTTATTTGTCATCAACCAAAGTGGGCGTTGGTCAAGAGGCGGAAGGCAGCAGCGCGGTGGCTGATTTGGTGTTTCAATTCAGGGCTAATCTCGCCAAACGTTTGGTCATAACCCTCTGGTTGAAAAATTGGGTCATAACCGAAGCCGAGTTCGCCCCTAGGGGGCCAAACAAGTTGTCCATGCACTTCACCTTCGTATGTGTAACAGGTACCGTCTGGCCGGGCGAGTGACAAGGCACAGACGAAGTATGCATGACGATTGTCACCGGGTTGCAATTTATTTTCTAATAATGTCATTGCTGAGTAAAAGTCTTTTTGCGGCCCGGCCCACCGCGCTGAATAAATTCCAGGAGCACCACCCAAAGCAGGCACGACTAACCCAGAGTCGTCCGCCAACGATAGCAGCCCGCTTTTTTCTGCACATGTTTTAGCTTTAATCTCGGCATTCGCTATGAATGTCTTTCCGTCTTCTACTGGTTCTGGAAGGCTGAGCTGCTTCGCGGAGAGAACATCTAAACCGGTAAAGCTCAATAGCACACGTATTTCGTCGACTTTACCCTCATTATGGCTAGCAATGACGATTTTCTGGGCAGATTGACGTAACTGCATTTTACTTTTTAGGTCGTCAACGCTTGGGTCTGTAACACACAAAGCTCATTGATTCCCTTCGTAGCAAGTTCAAGCATTTCGTCAAATTTTTCTCTTTCGAACGGAGCTTTCTCCGCCGTTCCTTGTATTTCAATGATTTTCCCATCGGCAGTGAGAACAAAATTAGCATCAGCATCAGCAGTGGAATCTTCTGAGTAATCGAGATCTAATATTGATTTGCCTCTCCAGATCCCGCAGGAGACCGCCGCAACCTGACTATTTGTTGGTATATCACTCACCAGGCCGATGGATACTAGATGCTGGAAAGCGAGCTGTAATGCCACATACCCGCCAGTGATCGATGCCGTGCGGGTGCCTCCGTCGGCTTGTAAGACATCGCAATCGACAATAATTTGCAGCTCGCCGAAACTGTCAAGATTTGTGATGGCGCGTAAACTTCTGCCTATTAACCGTTGGATTTCCTGGGTTCGGCCTGATTGGGCTATGCGTCGCCTGTTGGACCGTGAATTAGTTGCTCGCGGTAACATATTATATTCAGCAGTTATCCAACCGCGACCTGAATTTTGCAGAAATGGCGGAACTTTCTCTTCAACGCTGGCAGTGCATAGAACGTGTGTTTCGCCAAACTTAATAATGCAAGAACCCTCGGCATATTTTGAAACACCGGTCTCAATATTTACAGGTCGCATTTGGTTGAATAATCGTTCAGACGGGCGCATGTAATCTCCATGAGTTGTTTGGAGGAAGCTATCCTGATAGAAGGTCCACCGTAAAGCTGCTTATTTGAGTTATTCAAAAAAATTACACTCAGATTGATGTCCGCATGACACGTTATTAGAAGATATCACAATGATAGAAGAATTAAACGAGCGCGCACGAACTGTTCTGCAGCATGTGGTTGAGGCGTATGTCGAGACAGGATCGCCGATTGGATCGCGAACAATTTCTAGGTTATCAGAATTGTCGCTGTCAGCAGCTTCAATTCGCAACGTGATGGCCGATTTAGAGGACTTAGGGCTCCTTTATTCACCACATACATCTGCTGGAAGGCTGCCAACAGAGCAGGGATTGAGGCTCTTTGTTGACGGCTTGCTTGAGGTCGGGAACCTTAGCTCTGAAGATCGCAACGACATAGAAGCCAAATGTGTCGGCGCTGGACGAAGTGTTAATCAGGTACTTGAGGAGGCATCTTCATTTCTTGGCGGACTTTCAAATTGTGCCGGATTGGTTTTGGCGCCGAAATCAGAGGAAAATTTAAGGCATGTGGAATTTGTAAGGCTAGGACCAGGTCATGCATTAGTAGTAATGGTATTTGATAACGGCACCGTGGAAAATCGTATCATTGATTTGCCGCTTGGGTTGCCTGCGTCCAGTTTGATAGAGGCATCCAATTATCTTTCAGCGAAATTTATTGGGCGTAACCTTTCGCAAGCAGCTACCGATGTGGAATTGGAAATAAAAACGCAGCGTGCCGAGATTGATACGTTATCACAAAAAGTTGTCGAGGCGGGTTTGGCGACATGGTCTGGCGATAGTGAGGATGGAGTGTTAATCGTTCGGGGGCAGGCAAAACTTCTTAAAGACGTAACGGCACTCGATGAATTAGAAAAAATACGTGCATTATTTGAGGCTTTGGAGACTAAAGAGGCACTGCTCCGGCTCATAGAGGCTGCTGACGATGCAGAAGGGGTACAAATTTTCATCGGCGCAGAAAACAAGTTGTTTTCACTGGCTGGTTGTTCCATGGTAATCGCTCCATACAAAAACCGGAACGAGGCAATAATTGGTGCTATTGGAGTTGTTGGCCCAACACGGATAAATTATGCGAGGATTATACCGATGGTAGATTATACCGCCAAGATTGTAAGTCGGTTGATCGGATAGGATAGGAAAAGTTATGGCGAAGAAAAGCAAACCCCCGGAAAACTCAGAAAATAAGACCGCTGAAGAGGATTGTGATCAGCCCGATATTAATTCGGCAAAGCTCGAGGCTGTGGAAGATGAGCTAAGCGAAGCTGAAAATCAAGGTTCGGAGGCGCGTATTTCCGAACTGGAGGGTGAGTTGGCTGATTTAAAAGATCGTAGCTTACGTGCACTTGCTGATGCGGAAAACACCCGGCGTCGTTCAGAGCGCGAAGTTATGGATGCAAAGAAATATGGTTCTAGTAATTTAGTTAAGGATCTGCTGAATGTTTCCGACAATTTGCACCGTGCTTTGGAAGCGGTTGGTGAGGATGTCAAAGAATTGGACGAGGCGGTTAAAAACCTCGTTGTTGGAGTGCAAATGGTCGAAAAAGAAATGCTAGATGTTTTCGAAAAACATGGGGTAACAAAATTACAGCCACTTGGTGAGAAATTTAACCATGATTTTCATCAGGCAATGTATGAAGTCGAGGACTCGGGTCAGCAAACAGGTACCATCGTCGAATTACTTCAGCCTGGATATGTCATGCACGACCGGCTTTTACGTCCGGCGATGGTTGCTGTCGCAAAAGATACCTCTGAGGAGCTGTCAGATAAGGTTGATCGGGTTGATACAAGTGCCTGACTTAATTACTGGTGCTAAATATGTTGGACAGAATCATCCGAGTTAGAAGCATAAGCAACCCGGCTCGACCATAAAATCACGTGTTCTTGCCCGAATGGCGTTTAAGTTGTGGGTCCGTTGTTTGTGATAGCCTAGTGTGTTTGTATTTTATTATGGCAGGAACATGATTTTCTTTTTGGTGGAAGGTTGCAGTAGTCCAGACACGTACCTATATGTGGCCGTAATGCAGTAAATCGACTAAAGGATCAGCTTACAGGACAACAAGTCTAAATCGGGTTTGGCACACACCAGCGCAGCGTTTTGCGCACGCGCTAGATAGCATTGTTAATTTAATTAAACGAGGGTCGCATGGGTAAAGTTATTGGCATTGATTTGGGCACCACGAATTCGTGTGTGGCAGTGATGGAAGGAAAACAAGCAAAAGTCATTGAAAATGCTGAGGGTTTCCGCACGACGCCATCGATGGTAGCATTCACTGAATCTGGAGAGCGGCTTGTGGGGCAAGCAGCCAAAAGACAAGCTGTTTCAAACCCTGAAAACACATTTTTTTCTATAAAGCGTCTCATTGGAAGGCGGTTTACAGATGCTGAGGTAAAAAAAGATAGGGACTTGGCGCCATTTAGTATTGTGGATGGTGAGAATGGTGATGCTTGGGTGGAATGTGATGGGGAAAAGTATGCACCAAGCCAAATAAGCGCTTTTGTTCTTCAAAAAATGAAAGATACAGCTGAGGCTTATTTGGGGGAGAATGTTGAGCAGGCGGTAATCACTGTGCCGGCATACTTTAATGATTCTCAGCGTCAGGCAACAAAAGACGCGGGCAAAATCGCCGGTTTGGAAGTCTTACGCATCATTAATGAACCTACAGCAGCATCACTAGCGTACGGTTTGGATAAAAAAGGTGCTGGCACTATAGCGGTCTACGACCTAGGCGGCGGTACTTTTGATGTGTCTATTCTAGAGATTGGTGATGGCGTGTTTGAGGTTAAATCTACCAATGGTGATACCTTTCTAGGTGGGGAGGATTTCGATCAGCGTATTGTTGATTATCTTGCCGATGAATTCAAAAAAGAAAATGGTATTGATTTGCGGGAAGACAAATTAGCCTTGCAAAGGCTAAAGGAAGCTGGGGAAAAATCAAAGGTTGAGCTTTCAAGTGCAGTTGAAACTGATGTAAATCTTCCATTTATAACGGCAGATCAATCTGGTCCAAAACATCTCAATATAAAGCTCAGCAGAGCAAAACTTGAGACGCTTGTCGATGATTTAATCCAACGTACGATCAAACCATGTCAGCAGGCCTTAAAAGATGCTGGCTTGAAACCCAGCGAGGTAGATGAAGTCATTCTTGTGGGGGGCATGACACGTATGCCCAAAGTGGGTGAAACAGTTAAGAAATTTTTCGGCAAGGATCCAAGTCACGGTGTAAATCCAGATGAAGTTGTTGCTATTGGTGCAGCTATCCAAGCAGGTGTTTTACAAGGGGACGTAAAAGACGTTCTTTTGCTGGATGTAACACCACTATCCCTTGGGATAGAAACTTTGGGAGGCGTTTTTACGCGTTTAATAGATCGCAACACCACCATACCAACGAAAAAAAGCCAAGTATTTTCCACAGCGGAAGACAATCAAACTGCTGTCACAATTCGTGTTTTCCAAGGAGAACGTGAAATGGCTTCAGATAATAAAGTTCTCGGCCAGTTTGATCTGGTGGGTATTCCATCTGCTCCGCGCGGAATGCCACAAATTGAGGTGACATTTGACATTGATGCGAACGGCATTGTGAATGTATCGGCAAAAGACAAGGCTACCGGCAAGGAGCAACAGATACGTATTCAAGCCTCTGGCGGCCTTTCAGACGACGATATAGAAAAAATGGTAAGCGAGGCAGAAGAGCACGCAGGTGAGGATAAAAAACGGCGAGAACTTACCGAAGCGAAAAACAATGCTGACAGTCTTGTTTACTCAACGGAAAAAAGCTTGGAAGAATTTGGTGACCAGATAGATAAGTCCGAAAAAGAGACCATTGAGCAGGATATATCTGTACTCAAAGAGGCGCTTGAAGCTGAAGATGTCGATGCGATAACAAAAGGGGTTGAGGCTTTAACGCAATCTTCGATGAAGCTTGGCGAGGCAATGTATAAGGCAAGTCAAGAAGAAGCGGCAGCAGCTTCTGATAGCTCTGGTGAGGGTGTAGGAGATGCCGATGATAAGGGTTCTAAGGCTGATGACGTAGTCGATGTTGATTTTGAGGAGGTTGACGAGAAACCGGAAGGAAAAGAGAAAAAAACCGGTTCTTGATGGCTATTACCCAAGCCTTTGGAAAAGATGGTATGCTGTATAAACTTATACCTTTCTCTGGTTCTCTCCTCGGCCTAGTGGTGAGTGAACGCTATGGATAAGAGCGACTATTACGAATTGCTTGGCGTACAACGTGATTGTGACCCAGATGGTCTAAAAAGGGCCTATAGAAAACTCGCAATGCAATATCACCCCGATCGAAACCCTGGTGACAGCAAGGCCGAAGCAAGGTTTAAAGAAATAAATGAAGCTTACGAAGTCCTCAAAGACGGTGATAAGCGGGCTGCGTACGACAGGTTCGGCCATGCGGCATTTGAGGGCGGCGGTCCTGGAGCTAGTGGAGCTGAATTTTCTGGCGGTTTCTCTGATATTTTCGATGAAATGTTCGGGGACTTTATGGGCGGCGGTCGGCGGGGTGGCCGGCAAGGGCCTGGAGCGCGAGGAGCTGATTTAAGATACAACCTCTCAATTTCCTTAGAAGATGCCTTTAACGGTCGCCAAGTTGAAATTGGTGTCCCCACAACCGTTCATTGCGAAGCGTGTGGAGGCTCGGGGGCAGCCGAAGGCTCCCAACCAATAGTTTGTAGTGCTTGCGGTGGTGCTGGTAAAGTTAGGAGCCAACAAGGATTTTTCACTGTTGAACGCACGTGCCCGCAATGTCAAGGACTAGGCCAAGTTATAGAAAATCCCTGCGGCAACTGTGGTGGTTCAGGCAGGGTTCACAAGGATAAAAAGTTATCCGTTAATATTCCTCCTGGGGTAGAAGACGGCACTCGCATACGTTTGTCTGGCGAAGGTGAGGCGGGGCTTCAAGGTTCTCCAGCAGGAGATTTGTATGTATTTCTGAATGTCGATAGTCACCGTATTTTTGAGCGGGAGGGTGCAGATGTATTTTGCCGTATTCCTATTCCAATGACGACTGGGGCTATCGGTGGATCTATAGAGGTTCCAACTATTAATGGCAGCAAGGCCAAGATGAATATACCCGATGGCACTCAGACCGGGCAGCAATTTCGGCTCAAAGGCAAAGGCATGACTATTCTCAATGGAAAAGGCCGTGGGGATATGTATGTAGAGATAACAGTCGAGACACCTGTCAACCTTACGAAGAGACAAAAAGAGCTTTTAGCAGAGTTTGAGGGGTCGGGTGGAAAGGCTACGCAAAGCCCAATGTCAGAAAGCTTTCTTAGTAAAGTGAAAGAGATTTGGGACGATCTAACCGATTAGATCATGTTTAGTGTTCAAATACCGTTATAAGAACTTCACCTAGGGCATCGTTTCCTAAAAAATATAAGGTCAAAAATGGTCGATGACATGAAGATAGGCATTGTAGGGGCAGCTGGCCGCATGGGTCAGATGTGTGTGCGACAGGTATCTGAGTGGCGAGGGTGCTCGGTCAGCGGAGCTACAGAGGTAACTGGTCACGAGGCGCTAGGGCGTGATGCTGGCGAATTGGCGGGTATAGGTAACATAGGCGTACCTTTGAAATCAGATTCTGAGGAGCTGGTAGTGCGCGCTGATGCAGTCATTGACTTTACTTCACCGGCCGTTACAGAGTCCCACGCGCATTTGTGTATGCGGGCGGGTACCGCTTTGATTGCTGGAACAACTGGTCTTAGTGATGACCATGAGGCCGCACTATTAGAGGCATCAGCAAAGACTGTGATCGTTCGTGCTCCAAATATGAGTGTAGGTGTAACGTTATTACTTGCTCTTACTGAGCGTGTTGCCGGTATGTTAGATGACGAATTCGATATTGAGATTGTTGAAATGCACCATCGGCATAAGGTCGATGCGCCTTCAGGAACGGCCTTAGGGCTTGGTGAGGCTGCCGCTGCTGGTCGCGCGGTTCGTCTGAGTGATGTAAAAAAGACAAAAAGAGATGGGCATACTGGTCCGCGTACTCCAGGTGAAATTGGCTTTGCTACCTTACGTGGTGGTGATGTGGTCGGCGACCACACGGTAGTTTTCTCTGGAGCTGGTGAGCGCATTGAGTTTACGCACAAAGCTGCATCTAGAGTAATATTCGCCGCTGGGGCGGTGCGCGCCGCTCTTTGGAGCCGAGGGAAATCGCCCGGATTGTACTCTATGAAGGCTGTTCTAGGCTTTGAAGATTAGAACCCATTTAACGCTTAGGTTGCGATGGCCCAACAAGCCAAGTGCCAAGCAATACCATAGCCAACGCAATAAAACTTTGCCAGTTAGGCCTTTCGCCTAACAAAAGAGCACCCCAAAAAACTCCTGCTATTGGAACCAAATAATTGCTCATTGCTAATAATCCCGTTCCCGATTTTAGGACGACAAAAAAATAGAGCAATGTTGCAAGGCCAGTTGGAAACACGCCGAGCCAGACCAATGACAAGAGGGCCGGAATATCCGGTCTAAAGTCTAAAGGCCAGTCGAGAATTAATGCAACAGGCAATGAAAAAAGTGCAGATGCCAACATGATGCCTGCGCTTAATGACGTAATAGGCAATTCTGGAGCTCTTCGAGTAATAACTGCTGCAACCGCAAAGCAGACTGCGCCGCACACAATTGCTAGCTCCGAAAGGGCTTGTTCACCTAATTTCGTCAGCGTAGACGGGCCAAGTAATAGCAAAATGGCGGTGAAACCTACGCCCACTCCAATGCTTTTGCGCAGTGTCAACCGCTCTGTATGATCAGAGAAAAAGTGTGCTAATACGACAGTTATAACCGGCATAATGCCCATGAGGATCGCGCCGACCCCAGACTCTATATGTCTAATGCCGTAAAGTACTAAAGTGAATGGTAAAACATTAGCTATCATGCCTAATGCTGACAGATATTGCCAATGTTCCAGTTTTTCTGGCAAGCGTTCTCCCATTAGTCGCATTATCGTCCACAGAAGGGTTGCAGCAATCACAATTCTTACGAAAGCAGCACTAGCTGGTGGAACGGTTGCGACTGATATTTTCAGCATAACAAAAGCTAGGCTCCAGAATAGAACCAAAGCTATAAGTGCACCGAGGTCAGTTTTTCTGATACTGAAAGTCATTGATTGGAAGCTTTACCGTCTGTGCCAATGATCTAAAGCACCACGCAGAGCACGAGCTAGCTGTAGTCGCTCCTCAGGAGCCAAAAAGGCGCCTATCTCGAGAGATCGTCCGTGACTTGCTAATTGAAGTTTACTGTCATGCCGCAGGGGCTCATCGATAGTAACTTGCAGCCATGTGGGCTCGAAACGCCAATGTAAGACGTGGCCTAAGGGAGAAATTTTTCGTACTTCTAAGAGATGTTCGGTGAGTTTCACTTCCTCGCTTTTTTGGCCGCTGACATAATTTACATGAAAAGCAATATAGAGAAGTAAAATTTCAAGGCCGCAAAAACCGAGAACAGGCCAGGCACCCATCTGCATAAAGCTTATTCCCACAACCAGTGCTGACGTGGAGATCGTAACAAAAAGGACCCAAAAACCAAAGCGGCTCAAACTGCGATTAGGCGTAAGAGAGGCCGAAAAAATAATGCCTTTCGTAGGCTTTAGATTAGATACGGACGGAAACATTCCGAGTTTGTAAAATTTTAGATTGCCTGAATCAAGATGGGTGGACTTTTTGACGCAAGTTCACCGAAACAAGTATTAGAAATATTTTTCACTGCTTCGCTGTTTTATCTTTTCTACAAGCAGGGCATGCTTTTGTTTTACTTTGCTAATGATGAGGTTGGTAATACAATTGTCGTTTGGGAAGCTGCCGACAGCGCGGCCGCGTATTTCCGAGTGAATTATCTTGAGATTTTTCTGCGGTCCGTGAATGAATATGTCTAAGATGCAGTCGCTCGAGCGATATTGCCAAATTTGCGATTTTCCGTCCTGTCTAACAAAATCAGGACCTCCGAGAGTTTGAAGAAGAACGTCCGGACGCTTGTTTTTCAGAGCTGGAAATCCGATTTTCCAGGGCTTCTTTGTGCCTAGCGTGCTTTCTAATTGTTGGACTTCGCTGGCGCTAAGGCCTGTTCCGCTGCTTTGAGCGCTACTGTCATCTTCTAAAAAGTTTACTCCAAATATGTTGGCTAGCTCTCGTTCAGGGTTCGAGTCACACGAAACTGCAATAAGTGCCAGAAATGCATAAGTTGCTAGCGAGCGCGGAACTTTAAAATGAAACAGCCTACGTACCCTCAGTGCTTTTCTTCGGCGAGTCTTCCGCCGTTTCAGGTAAAACATCCACTGTGCCAGAAATTTTACCGCCTTGTTCGATTTCCAATTCACGATACCGAATTTTACCAGTCGCAATTCCCGATCGACGAATTATTAGACGCGAATTCGCTATTAATTCTCCATCAAATTTTCCTCTTATTTCTGCAATCTCAATTTCTACATTGCCTTTAAAATCGCCGCATTCTGCAACTTCAAATACCCTGCTACCCTTTAATGATGCTTCCACCTGTCCTTCGACAACGAGCGTATCGCAGGCAGTTATTTCACCAGACAGGCAAATATCTTTCCCTACAACTAATTTTTTACCAGCCTCCGAGGTGGCCATTGGCCCTGGTATGCTTACTACTCGTTTAGCGAAACCCTCTGGCAACCCCGACGGTGATTTGATTTTTGCAGCCATGTACAACGCCCAATCGTATAATTTTTTTGCTGAAACTTGAGTTTAAAAAGTCTTGTTCAGTGTAATGCACGACAGAAATGTGTCAACTAAACCTCAATGCAATTATAATTTAATTTGGCCATTAAGTTTTGGTGAATTGCAAAGGTGAACCATAAAAGCGGTTGCAATGACTGGTGCCAGCAAATTTACCAATGGGATCGTCATAAGAAAGACGATTAACATTCCAGCAACTTGGACACGGCCCCGATTACATTTGCGTAGCATGGCAACTTCGTCGGGTTCGCGGCGCAATAAACTTACGAGTTCAAAATATTCGCGACCGGTCAAATACCCATTAACTATATAAAAAAGGATAAGATTCATTGGCGGGAAAAATATCAAGAGAATATAAAATGGGAGTGCTACGATGTTAAAAACTAAAATTATGCAGGCGAATCTGAGCGTGGAAACTGTGACTTCCCTAAAATGTTGATGCCGTCGAGGTGCCAATTCCGGATAATGTTTTGCTTCGACTGAACTAACAATCTCATCGAAAAACACCCCTAAAGTTAATGAAACAGCACCAGGAAAAAGCAGGAACGTTAGTACTCCTACTAAACCTGCAAAAAAAGAACTAGAAAGCCAATCGAACCAACTCCCCATCCATTCGCGGACGTGAACAAGGTATGGGATACCCTCTAGGGGGATTTGACCTAGAAGAAACCAGATGCCAATTGCTAAAATCCCCATTATTACGAGGGATCCTAGAATGCTGGAATAGATAATTTGTCTGAGCGATGGATCTGTTAGTTGAGTTAACGCTTTTAGAAGAAACCTAATCATGTTTGATAACTATAGACAACAAATGTGCTAAGCAAGGCAAACAATGGGTCAGTTTGCTGCGTTGTTGAGGGTCGCTATACTGATGCTCTGTTTAGGTAGAAAGATAGCCCTTAAATGGGCTGAGAGGAAATTATGGCTAAATATGAACTGTTAGGTGTTGGAAATGCCTTGGTCGATGTACTTTGTAACGTAGACGACTCTTTTTTGCACGATCATGGTCTTGTAAAGGGAAGCATGCAACTGGTCGATGAGAGTGAGGCGAGTAATTTGGTCAGTACCATGAGTACGCCACACAGGGCCTCAGGCGGTTCCTGCGCAAATTCAATGGCCGGTTTTGCGTCACTTGGCGGTAGAGGCGCCTTCATTGGCAAGCTAAAAAATGACAGTGCCGGAAAAGCATTTCAGGCTGATATGAAAATGCTTGGTTGCTCATTTGCAGCTGCTCCTTCGGAGCAGGGGCTGCCAACTGGAATGTGTTTAGTTTTTGTTACACCAGATGCACAACGCACAATGTGTACCTATTTAGGCACTGCGGCTCTGTTGGCGCCTGAGGACCTCAATGAAACCGTTATTTCCGGAAGTAAGATAATATACATGGAAGGTTATCTTTTTGATCAACCAGTAGCGCAAGAAGCAATGGTACACGCGGCCGGTGTGGCCAATAAAGCTGGCGGTAAAGTCGCTGTTACATTATCAGATAGTTTTTGTGTTGAGCGCCACCGGGATGCTTTCATTGAGCTTGTCGAGCGGAATACAGATATTTTATTTGCCAACGAAGATGAATTTATAAGCCTTTATCAAGCAGAGAATTTTGAACAGGCCGTCGAGTTAAGTAGTGGCAAATGTGATGTAATATGCGTGACCCGCGGTGCAAAAGGTGCTGTTATTTTAAGTGAGACTGAAAGTATTGAGGTAAAATCAGAAGCTGTTGATAAGTTGATCGATACCACAGGCGCCGGAGATCAGTTTGCTGCCGGGTTTTTATTCGGGCTTTGTAAAGAGGAAGACCTTACAAAGTGTGCACGGATAGGGGCAATCGCGGCGGCTGAAGTCATAGGTCATTATGGAGCACGTCCTGAAAAGGATCTGGCGGCATTAGTGGCAGGTAGGTTAGGCTGATCCACCTTAGTGATGGAAATAAACTCAAACGTAGTTGGAAAACCTCCATTTCGGTTTTTTGTCAGGGGCAAGTCCTTGCACTATTATTTTTGGGCTTCTCTGCGGGTTTGCCGTTTCTGTTAGTATTTTCAACATTTTCTATCTGGCTCCGTGAGTTAGGGCTCAGTCGAACAGCAATTGGCCTGATAAGTTGGATTGGCATTACATATTCCATAAAGGTGATTTGGGCGCCAGTGATTGATTGCGCTTCCTTATTTTGCTTGAATTCCATTTTCGGCCGTCGCCGTGCTTGGATGTTGATATCAATGGTTGGAATTGCTTTTGGTCTATTGGGAATGGCCTTCGTTGATCCAGTAAAATCAACGCACTTGTTAATAATCTTCGCTTTCGTCACTGCTTTTTTTTCAGCCACACAGGACGTGTCCATTGATGCTTTCCGTATTGAAAGTGCGCCGGCTGAAATGCAAGGAGCACTGGCTGCTGCGTATCAACTTGGCTTTCGTATAGCCCTTTTGGTTGCTGGGGCCGGTGTGCTTTACATTTCAGAGTATGCGGGTTGGGCGTCTAGTTACTGCATAATGGCAGCGCTAATGGGAGTGGGAATCACAACTGTTTTGATTGTCTCAGAGCCTCCTATTGAAAATACTTTGCCAAAAGCGGGAAATATTAATGAGTGGTTAAGTGGCTCGTTTTCGGGGCCATTCAGAAATTTTTTCAGTAGATTCGGAAGGCTTGCCGTTCCCATACTTCTATTCGTTGCTGTTTATAGGATCAGTGACATATCGATGGCTGTGATGGCTAATCCTTTCTACGTCGATCTCGGATTTACGAAAACTGAGATTGCAAATGTTATAAAGATATTTGGCTTTACTATGACCATCTCTGGAACTGTTTTAGGTGGTCTGTTGGTCACCCATTACGGCATTATGGGGCCGCTGCTCGCCGGAGCAGTTCTCGTATGTCTGACTAATTTTTTGTTTGCTTTGATGGCGCTTATAGGGCCCGATATAAATCTTCTCATTGCAGTGGTCAGTGCTGATAATGTCAGTGGTGGCCTTGCTGGCTCTGCATTCATTGCGTATTTGTCCAATCTAACACGATCCCCTTACACAGCGACACAGTACGCGCTGTTAAGTTCGCTCATGACACTTCCAGGAAAGTTCATTGGTGGATTCTCAGGGATTGTTGTTGATGGTGTGGGGTATATGGTTTTTTTCGCGTACGTAGCATCGCTCGGATTGCCGGCAATATTCCTTTGTATCTATTTGGCGGAGCGAACCCAGACAAAAACTGGAATTAAAAAATAATGGAATTAGCCTCGCTACACCTTTGCATTAGGACTTCTCGGGCACTCCGCTTTATAAAACTAATCAAGGTTGAAAAATTTCGGACAGATTCTGTACTAAACCTTCATGCTATTGCATCATATGCTGCAATAGCTCCGGCATTGATGAGATCGCTCACTCGTGAACCCAACTGGACAATTTGAATCGGCTTTGAAAGTCCTTCAAGAATGGGGCCAATCACGCTCCCATCACCCTGTGCCTGCAGTAGTTTGGAGGAAATACTAGCACTATGTAGGTCCGGCATTACTAGTACATTTGCTGGCCCAGATAATCTACAAAACGGATAAATTCGTTGCATCAACTCAAAGTCAAGAGCGGTATCGGTGGTCATTTCGCCGTCATACTCAAAATCGACTTTGCGTTCGTCTAATAGTGTTACGGCCATTCTGACTCGTTCCATTTGACGACGTTTAGGTTGACCGAAGTTCGAAAAAGATAGGATTGCTACGCGCGGTTCTTGACCCAGCTTCCGGGCATAAGTTGCTGCTCCACAGGCAATATCTGCCAAATTCTCACTTGTGGGAAGCTCATGCACGCCGCTGTCAGCTATCAGGATCGTGTGTTCCTGTGCCATCACCAT
>MDTC01260417.1_pt1 | contig 15179 bp, 10 predicted proteins | sample 811181 | NCBI WGS metagenome assembly MDTC01 (sample SAMN05326644, study PRJNA326480) | marine metagenome | isolation source: seawater | place: Pacific Ocean: North | collected 2011 | reverse complement strand
ATAATCAACGCAAAGTCTGGTCCCTTCGCTAATTATATATTCTCTTTTAACGAGTTCTTTAGTTAAAGGAAAGCCCGTTTTTCTAATTTCACTTTTAGTTAGCGATAAGCTATTTAATTTATTTATGTAAATTTTTGAGTGGCACTTTTCAATCCAATTTGATGATATCTTTTTTGGAGAGAAGAAGTTATCCTTATTTACAAGACCTTCGTGTAAAAGCTGAAGCGGAATCAGTTCATACTTTATCATTGGAAAGCGATGTTCTTTAGGAAGTGGTAGAATGTAATTTTTATTAAATGCTATTTTGAGCATGATAAACAAATATTTACACTTTAATTTTTATAAATGTACGAATCAAAAGTAATTTAGAATTTTAGTTTATAAATTAAAAAATCAATATATTAGTGTATATATTACACATTATCAAATAATAACTACAATTGCTAATATTTGAAACAAATAATTTTCTAAAAATCAAAATAATACCAATAGTTATTCTGGTAATTATGATTTCTTGCAAACAGAAAAAATCTGTTGAAAATAACTTAAGAGAAAAGATAAATATAATTTACATAATGGCAGACGACCATGCTTACCAAGCAATAAGTGCTTATGGCCATAATGTAGGAAAACTAGCTAAAACACCAAATATTGATAGAATAGCTAATGAAGGCGCATTAATGAATGCTACTTATTGTACAAATTCAATTTGTGGTCCAAGTAGATCAACAATTTTGACAGGAAAGTTTTCTCACTCAAATGGCTTTTATAAAAATGTTGACGGCGGAGATTTTGATAATCAACAATTAACTTTTCCGAAGTTATTTCAAGAAAATGGGTACCAAACCGCAGTTATTGGTAAGTGGCATTTAGGAACTACTCCCACAGGTTTTGATTATTCAAAAGTATTGACCAACTGGGGTGGGCAAGGAACATATTTTAATGCTGAGTTCTGTATAAACGGAAATGACACAGTAGTTGAAAAAAACAGACATTCTACTAAAGTAATTGAAGACGACTGTATTGATTGGCTTGAAAACAGAGACACTTCAAAGCCATTTATGCTAATGTACCAGTTTAAAGCTCCACATAGAGATTGGAGACCAGATTCGATATATGATACTTTGTTTAGTACAATTAATTTTCCTGAACCGATAAATTTCAATGATGATTATTTTGGTAGAATAGCAGCTAGTGAAAATATGATGGAAATTGAAAATCACTTGAATAGACGAGATCTAAAGCAAATACCACCAAGTGGCCTTTCTAGAAGAGATTCAATGCGTTGGCTGGCATATGGAAATAATGGAGAATTTTGGACACCTAATGATACATTAACAAAAAAAGAACTTAAAAGCTGGAAATTTCAAAATTATATTAAGGATTATCTTCGATGTATAGCTGGAGTTGATAGAGCTGTAGGTAGAGTGCTGAATTATTTGGATAGTAATAATCTTACAAACAATACACTTGTTATTTACACATCTGATCAAGGTTTTTATCTTGGTGAACATGGTTGGTTTGATAAGAGGTGGATGTATGAAGAATCGTTTAAAATGCCACTTTTAATAAGATTTCCTAAGCAAATCAAACCTGGTACTTTTTCAAATGATTTGTTAATGAATGTAGATTATGCTCCAACTTTACTTGATTTTGCAGGAATAGATGTTCCTAATGAAATGCAAGGGGAAAGCTTTAAAGATTTATTCAATGATGCTCAATACAATGGAAGAGATGCTGTGTATTATCATTATTATGAATATCCGCTTTGGCATAAAGTACAGCCGCATTATGGAATTAGAACAAATAAGTACAAGCTAATGCATTTTTATTATTCAATGGACGAGTGGGAATTATATGATTTAGAAAAAGATCCAAATGAAATGAATAATATTTATAGTTTAGCCAGTGATAGCTTAATAAAAAATCTCAAGGAAAAGCTTATTAACCTTCAAATTAAGTATGGAGATGATAAAAGTATAAGTGAGATGAAGTTAATGACAGATACTGTTATATCGAGGTCTTATAAAGAACCGTTATTTAAAAACAAAGACAAAAACAATAATTAGAATATGAGAAGAATACTTTATTTGGTACTTTTTTTAAACACCTATTCTTATTCACAAAATCCAATATATTATAATTGGCAAGATTCTAAGGAAGGCTGGGTTTCAGCCTCAGAGCCCAATAATGGGTGCCAGCTTTTTGCACAACAAGAATCAATGGCTATGAGGGCTTACAACGAAACCCCAATTATGAGAAGTGGTAATTTACAAGCTGATTTAAATATTGATGCATCTACATACAATAGAGTAGAAATCACAATGAAAAACCCTACAACATCTAATCAAAACCCAACACCTAACGCTATTTTATTTGTTTACCCACCAGAAAGTAATGAACCAATATGTAAATGGAAGTTTCCTGTAGATACTGGGATGACAGAATATGCTTCTTACATTATTGATTTAGAATCTCCGCCCGAAGATAATGGTGTTTTTGAGGGTTCTGTTGCTCGTTTTGGTCTTCGCGCACCTTGGGGGGTTGCTAATTTTGACACTGTATATTGGAAAAATATGATAGTTTCTAATACTAATCCGGTTTTTGATTCAGTTGAAATTACATTTAATTTAGACATGTCTCAGGTAAGTGAATTTTTTTCTGTTCCTGAGATAAATGGCGATTTCAATACTTGGTGCGGAAATTGTGATATTATGAATGATTTAGATGGAAATAATATTTGGGAAAAATCAATTAATTTATTTCCTGGAGATACTATCGAATATAAATTTTCTACAGATAATTTTCAGTTGGTCGAACTACTTAACTCTGATGATGAATGTACAAATGGAAATCCTAATTCAACAAATAGAGTTCTGATAGTTCCTCAAAACAACGAAAACTATGATTTTTGTTGGGGAAGTTGTGACCCTTGTATCACTTCAATAACTGAAGATAAATTTAAATTCAGTGTATATCCAAACCCTGCAAATTCAATTTTAAATGTAAGCTCTGAAAAATTACTAAAAAGAATAATTATTAAAGATATATTTGATAAGACTGTTATAGATATAGAGCCAAGAGATTTTTTTGTTGATATCAATATCCAAAACCTAACAAATAATATATACTTTTTAAATTATTTTTCTGAAAACAAATGGTTTAGCTCTATGTTTTTTGTTGACAATTAGAGTTAATAATTATTTTAAAATACAATGAAACTTGAGTAAGTCGTATAAAATAATTTTAAGATCTTCATTTTTTATTTTTGGTTTTATTTCCCTATGTATTTCATGCAATAATGAGTCAAAAAATAATACTTCAAAATCACCAAACTTTATTTTAATTGTTGCAGATGACCAAGGATGGAATGGTACATCTGTAAAAATGATGGAAGAAGAACCACTTTCTAAAAGTGATTATTACGAGACTCCAAATCTTGAAATACTAGCAAATAGTGGTGCTAGGTTTTCAAATGCTTATGCTGCTGCTCCTGTATGTGCACCATCAAGATACAGTATTCAGGTTGGTAAAACTCCTGCGAGACTATCAATGATTAGAGTAGGTATGAGTACAGCGCATATTAATCACGATAAACTTTTAAGTATACCAAAAGCTCTAAAAAAGATAAACTCAAGTTATGTTTCAGCACATTTTGGGAAATGGGGAATGGGTGGTTCTCCAAAATCTTTTGGCTATGATCAAAGCGATGGCCCAACAAAGAATAGAGATGGAGGTTTTAAAAACGATGGTAAACAGTGGCAGTTTAATGTTAAAAAAGATCCGAAAAAAATTTTTTCTACAACAAAGAGAGCTATTGCTTTTATGGAAAAAAGTGTCAAAGAAAACACACCATTTTTTTTACAGATATCCCATTATGCAGTTCATTCAAATTTAGAAATGAGAGAAAATACACTAAAAAAATATCAACGTAAAGTCAAAGGAAAATATCAGCATAATGAAGGTCTAGCAGCAATGACAGAGAATTTAGATGAAGGTTTGGGAATTATCTTAAGTAAGTTAAAAGATTTGGAAATTCAAGAAAATACCTATGTTATTTATATTTCAGACAATGGTTCGGTTCCTAATGTTCCCGGTGGTAAAGAGTATACTTATAGTTATAACTATCCGTTAAGCAGAGGAAAGTGGGATGCAATGGAGGGAGGAATAAGAATACCTTTTGTCATTTCCGGACCTTATATTAAGTCAGGATCACAGCTAGATCAACCAATATCAACTTGTGATATTCTACCCACAATATTTTCATTAGCAGGTGCAAAAAAAGATGATATTCAAAATATTGATGGTGGAAATTTAAAACCCATTTTGTTTGATAATAAAATAAAAAAAGTAAAAAGAGATGTAAACGGTATTTTTTTTCATGTGCCATACCGAAACAAAATTGCATTAAACAGACCGCATTCTGCAGCTAGAGTTGGAGATTTTAAGCTAATTAAATTTTATGATAATCAGGAATTGTTACTCTATAATGTTGTAAACGATAAAAAGGAAATTAATGATCTATCCAAAAGCTTAGTTACTAAAGCTAAAAATCTTGAAAATATTTTAGATGATTACCTAAAAAGTGTCAAAGCACCGAGATGGCAAGAGGGAATTACATGGAAAAATAAAACTTTATCAGAATATAATTCTTTTCATTAAAATGAATTCAAATCTCAATATAAAAATTAGACTTTTCTTTTTTATTTTAGTAGTACTTTCATGTAAAACTAAATCAGATGGGATAATCAAAAATGATATAAAATTTCCCAGCAATATGAAATTTGTAAAAGGTGGTGTATTTAATATGGGTGCAGATAGGGATGAGTTAGCACTTAGAAGAGAATTTCCTAAACATAAGGTTAAAGTAAATTCTTTTTGGATAGATATTCATGAAGTGACTAACAATGAATTTAATGCATTTGTAAATGCTACTGGATATGAGACAATTGCTGAAAAGAAAGTAAAGCTAGATAATCATAAATTAATTGAAAATTATAAAGATTCAAATATCAGATTTTTAAATCCAGGATCGTTAGTATTTATTTCTCCAAAAATAATAACAAATTTAACGGATATTTCTAAGTGGTGGTTCTGGGTAGAAGGTGCAAATTGGAAACATCCATCTGGACCAAATAGTAATATTGACACCATGGGTAATTATCCTGTGGTTCATGTTACTTACGTAGATGCAGTTAATTATGCTAAATGGTGTGGTAAACGTCTTCCTACTGAAGCAGAGTGGGAGTATGCTGCTCGAGGAGGCCTAGAAAACAAATGTTATCCTTGGGGGGAGAAGTTTACTGATGATGGAAATTTTCAATGTAATATTTGGACTGGAACTTTTCCAATTATAAACACTAAAAAAGATGGTTTTGAGGGAGTTGCACCAGTAATGCAATATTCTGAAAATGGATATGGTGTTTTTGATATGGCTGGAAATGTGTGGGAAATCTGTTCTGATTGGTACGATGGAGATTATTATAAGTCCTTTAATAAATACAGTGTTAGTGTAAATCCAAAAGGCCCTAAAACTTGGAAATATAAGCTCGAGCCCGATGATCCAAAAAGAGTTATGAGAGGTGGTTCTTTTTTATGTAATAAAAGTTATTGTTCGAGCTACAGAGTGTCTGCAAGAATGCCTAATTCTCAAAATACAAGTACAAGTCATACTGGTTTTAGATGTGTTAAGGATATATGATTAAAAATAATATCAATATAGTAATAGTTGAAATTTTAAAAATTTTTATTTTTTTCATATTGTTTTATTCCAACATTTCTTATAGTCAGAATTTTCAAAGTTCTAACTACAGACCATTTAGCAGTAGTTTGAATAAAGTGAAAAAGCCTGTTGATGAAATTAACTTTTCAGGATTTTACAGATTTCTTGGTTTTGTAAGGACTCAAAAAGAAGTATTTCCAAACAACAGTGGCAAGACTACTGCAATCATTTCAGGTGATTATTTTAGAGAGCCTATGCTTCTTTTAAAAATTAAGGGTAAAGCCCATCGAAAAATTTCTTTTGGTACTGATTTGATGATTAATAGTTTATATAAAGGCCCTAGTGCAACTCAGAGCAACTTAACACTAGATTTAGGATTAAATATAAATGCAACTGTTAATTCAGCTAATGGAATTTTTAAACTTTCCTCAGGCGGTGTTTCTTGGTACAGACAGAGTAAATTAACTGTTTGGGGAAATAGATCATTTAATAGAATGAGTATATATGAAAGAAGACCTCAAACACCATTAAATATTTATCCTAACCAGAGGTACAATAAATATTTTGAAAATGGACTTGTTAACCAAGGAACTAGATATGGAAGTAGAGCTTTTCAAGGTTTATTCATTAAAGGTGATAAACTTCCATACAATTTTAATTTTAAGGGGGTAATTGGCAAAAGTGCTTTTAATAGATCTAACTTGGAATTTAGTGATAATTTCACTACCTGTTTTCATCTTAAAAATCAGATTAAACCAAATTTTGATTTAGCGTATAATTTTTTGTCTTCAGACGCTAATTTAGATACCGTTATCAATATTAATAGGAAATATAGCATACATACTTTTGAGTTAGTTAAAAAATGGGATAAGTTAAAAATCCATTTAGAAAGCGGTATTGGTAATTTTTCAAGTCCAGAAAATAATCTTGGAATTGGTGAAGCTATAATATTTGAATTAGAGTCTAAGCAAATTTCTAATTTAAATCTAGATTTTCAATTTTACAGGATAACACCTGAATTTGTAAATGTTACTGGCAATTTTTTGAATACAACAGTACTTGAAATTTTTCCAAATGTCAATGGTGTTGGAACAACAGTTAGACCACCTTTTAAAAGTCCTATGGTCGGACTAGGTCACCCAGTAAACAACAGACAAGGATTATCATTAAATGCTGATGCTGATTTTGGTAAATTAAAAATAAATGGTGGCATAGGGTACTTTTTTGAAATAGATACTTCTTATTCTGCAATTTCTTATAGGCATAATGTTAATGGACAGACCCTATCAAGAATATATCTTTTTGCCCAAAATTGGGGACCTTATAATTTTTTAAATTCCACCTATCGAGGCGTTTTTGAAGAAGTTTCAATTTCAGATACAAATGAAAGCGGTTTAGCAAATTTTAAAAAATATTTTAATACTATTGAATTTCAAGCTAAATACTCAGATATTATATTTAAACGTAAATTTTATATATTTTATTTACTAAGATTTAATTCATGTCAGAAAGATCCTAGCTATTTACCTCAGTTTAATACTAAGGCATTGGTAAGTCAGCTATCACATGATTTAGATTTTAGTTTGAAATTAAATAATAAAACGGTTTTTGTAGCTACTTATGGAATTGAAAGAGTTATTGGTAATGAGTTAACCGATGTTGGTGATGTTAATAATGCTAATACATTAAATTTATTTCTTGAAATGTTAGGAATTTCTAAGCAAGAGAATAGCAATCTAGAGAGAAATCAAAGGAATTCTCTTATAGGAGTTGGGATTGATTATAAAATCAGTAATAATGCAATGATTTTTTTTAGACATAACAGGTATAGATACTTCGATCCAAACTTTACTTATAATCATTTGAAAGGTTTTGAAAATATGTTAGAAATAAAAATTACTTTTTAAAATGTGTAGATCTAAAAATATAGTATTGTTTATAGCTCTCTTGCTATTGATTCAAAATAATTTTTATTCTCAGAATAATAGTAAAGTTTGGTTTGATGGGCTAGGCCGTTCTTTTTTTAGTAGGGATGCTATAGTGGATAAACTTAAGGAAGATACTATATCTTCCAGAAATGTGTCGTCTGGGTATAATCTTCTTGACCTTAATACTCACGTAAACCCATCAAAAGATATAGAAATATTCGCACAACTTAGAATTAAAAATCAATTTGGTAGCTTCTTTGGCTCTGGAACTAATATTAACGTTAGGCAATTAAGGGCAAGTGGTATTATCAACAATAAAATAAATTTTAATGTTGGTGATATATTTTTAAAACAAAATCATTTTACACTGTATAATAACAATGAGGATCTTAATTTTTATAAATACAGCATATTAAATCCATATTTGGACATTATTCATTATGAGAATTTTTACATAGATAATCGCTGGAGGCTACAGGGTATTCAAACAGACTTTTCCTTAGAATTTGACCGGTTTATTAGAACTTTTGAAGTTGATATGTTCATCACTAGACCAAGAGGATCAGTTCAATTAAATAACAGTTCATTTTCACCAGATTTAATCCTCGGAGGAGGTTCTCTTTCATCAAAAATTTCAAATAATCTATTTTTTGAGTTAAATTATATCAATTTATACGAAATTCCATCAAGTGGAACTACAAACATTTCTGTACGAAACCCAGTTTACTACTCTGCATTAACTTACCAATATAAACGCAATAATTTAAACATAATGCATAAAATAAAGTCAGGTTTTTCACGTAGAAATTGGCTTCTTAGTGATATTGGAATTGATATGTATGATTCTATTTACAATTTTACTGAAGGAATGTTTTTTGAATTTGAAAATAAGATTTTAAATAAGGATTCTACCTTTTCAACTATTATCGGATTTAGATACGTAGATCCAAATTTCAGAAGTTCAGGTGCGCAAACAAGGAGATTGAATTTTAATAATTTTGAAAATACAGTATATCCCTTTTACACAAATAACTATATAAATAGAGAAGTTTCATTATTTGATATTACTACTGATGAAAACATTTACAATCAAGAATTGCATGGATCGTTAATGGAATTTAATCCGATGTATTCAAATGTAAATCCTTATGGTTTAGCTACTCCGAATAGAAGAGGTATTTATGCTGAACTAAATTGGAAAAGTGGTGAAGTTTTTGAAACTAATTTAACTACTTCAATTTTTGAAGAAGTTATAGGTCAGGGTACAACTAATAAAAGGAATTTTCTCTCCTTTTTAATCAACACAAAAATTAATATAGATCAAATTTTTAATCTTAAAAAAGAAATTTCCTTTTGTGCATTTTATAGAAATGAAAATACATCAAGATTTGGTGACAGTATTTCATCTGTAAATTTAAGTTCTGAAATATTAAATAGTGTTCTAAATATTGAACTAGGGAATAAAATTTATTTGCAGATGGGGATTAACCAATTTAAATCTACTGGAAATGAATTTCTTACTAATAGAAATAGTTATGGGATTATACAGAGTTTTTCAGCTGTAAGTTATGATAAAATGGACTTTTTAAATAACGTTGGAATTTATTATAAATTAAAAGATAATATTTATGCAAATATTCAATATAACTGGTGGGGTTCAATTTTCAATAACTCCCTGAAAACCGATTTCAATTATAACCGTATATTATTTATTTTTTCAGTCACATTATGAGAATAAAAAATTATATTTTATTTCTGATTATTTCTTCATTCAACTTGGTTGTTTTGTCATGTACTAAAACTGAATATGAGGGTCCACCAATTACTGATACATCTTTTCAACCTTTAATTGTAGCTGATTTTGAGGACGGAATTCCTCAAGGTTCCCTTGTTTGGAACCAAACTGGGTTAAATATGACATTTGAAACAGCAAGTGATAATCCTTTTCAGGGCAATAGATATTTTAAAATGGGAGGTAGAGTAAATTGGGATTATTTACTAGGTCAAATAGATATACCTTTTAAAATGCCTGAAATCAATACTGTTCCAGAAAATTTATTTTTTAACATTGCGATTTTATCAGGAATTGATGGAGAATTTGACTCAGATCAATTTATAAATATTTTTATTTCTGAATCAAATATTCCTTTTAATGATGATTTATCTAATAATAGTGCAGATGTTTTTCATGACTCTTTGGAGGTATATAAATATCAAATTAAGCCAATAGATTGGATTAGTTGGAATATGATTTCAGTTAGTTACGATCAATTTGAAATAAAGGGTCAAATCGCTGGAAATAATCTAAAAAATCCTGAAAAGATTACAGCTGTTAGAATTCAATGTCAGTCATGTGCAGTTAACACTGGAAATTGTAGTGGTAACGCAAATATTGATGTTAGAACTGATATTGATCACATAGCATTTACTGAAAATAGTGGATTGTAATTGTGTAAATGATTTTTTTAAAAAAGACATATCTTTTATTGATTTTATTAATTTCTTGCGAATCTCTTAAAAACACTGAGCTGTATAGTTTAGTAGAAGAAAATGAGAATTCAGTATTTTCATTTAGAAATAAAGATATATTTATTGATTCAAAAGTTAATGATGTTTGGGGAGTTAAAATAAATGATTGTAAATCTATTTTATTTGATTCAATAAACAATTTTACAGGAAGTGATCATTTACACATTAAATGGAAGGAAGATAAAGAGTGTAAATTCCTTGGTTTTGGTTTTAGCTGGGGAAATTATGAAAGCAAGAATTTACAACCGATAATAAATGATGCAGCCATCGAGTTTAGAATACGAACTGATTCAGGAAGTATTAATAATGTGCCAATGTTTTTTTCATTAGTTGATTATTCTGAAAAACAATGTTTTAGTAAAATTAATTTATTAGATGTTGAAGGACAAGTAATTGACAAAAATTGGAGAAAGGTTATTATTCCATTATCTACTTTTAAATACCAAAAGAAAGGAGTTAATATTTCAAATATTAAAGAACTAAGAATTCAACTTCAAAGAAAAGGTGATGTGCATATTGATGCACTTAAAATAGTTCCACATTTTCATAAATACAGAAATATTCAAAGTAATTTTTCTAAATCTTTTATTTCTTTTCCGATTAAACTGGGCGAGGAAAAAAAGTACTGGTGGGGTGTTAATAACAAATATTCAGATAATTTTACTTTTATAACCAATTCTTCTTTGCAAAATTCCCAATTAATAAAGAAAGACTCTTTATATGTTGATCCGTTGATAGAGGATTCTAAGTTTCTTTCTGTCAATTACAATAAAAACTTAGACGAGATAAAATGGAATGACTTTGGATTTCCGATAAATAACTGGGAATATGCTGATTTGTCAACCATTTATACTTCTTCGGCAATATATTTTAAAGTTAAAGGTCCAAAAGTTCCTTTAATACAAATTGATTTAAGTAGCTACAAAGGAAAAATAAAAAGAATCTCAAAGACTATTGGAGAAAATAACATTGTAAATTTAGAAGAAGACTTATACTCAGTGTATTTGCCAATTAAATCATTTAACAACTACGAAAGTTTAGATTGGTCTAAAATTAAAGATATTAGGTTCAGGTTTTTAGAATCTGCAAATATTGATTTAGGAGATTTTAAAATTGTAGAATTTAGAGGAAATCCAAAGTATCCTAATAAATGGAGAGGAATATGAATAAAATAATGTCTTTCATTAAATTATTTATTTGCCTGTTACTTTCTTTTTCAGTTGCGGCACAAAATAATGTCACTATCATTAAAAAAGGAGAAACTTTCCAATTAATTAAAAATAATAAGCCATATTATATAAAAGGGGCAGGTGCAAAATCACATTTTAAATTAGCAGCAGAATCCGGTGCAAACTCTATTCGTATTTGGAGCACTAATAATGAAAACCTACTAGATTCAGCTCAAAAATATGGATTAACTGTTACACTTGGATTATGGGTTGCTCAAGAGAGAAATGGATTTAATTATAATGACGAGTATTCTGTAAAAGGACAGATTGAAAAACTCAAAAAAGATATTTTAAAATTAAAAGATCATCCTGCTCTGCTTATATGGGGGATTGGAAATGAAGTAGATTTAAAATATACTAATTTTAAGGTTTGGGAAACAATTGAAGAATTAGCTAAATTCATTAAAAAAGTTGATCCAAACCATCCCACTATGACTGTAGTTGCTGGTATTGATCCCGGGAAAGTATTTATGATAAAAAAATATTGTCCAAGTATTGATATATTGGGCATTAATGTATATGGTGGTATTGAAATGACATCGATAAATATCAGAAAATATAACTGGGAGAAACCCTATATTATTACAGAGTGGGGTGTAAATGGACCTTTTGAAGCAAAAATAACCAGTTGGGGAGCAAAAGTTGAACCTCCTAATGGTGTTAAAGCTAATACTCGTCTTAGAAGATATAAAAAGCTTATTGAAGCAGATACTAATAATTGCCTTGGAAGTTATTGTTTTTTGTGGGGTCAGAAACAAGAGTCAACCTCTACATGGCATGGTATGTTCTTAAGTAATAAAAATCCAACTGAAGCTGTTGATGTTATGCATTATTGTTGGAAAGGATTCTGGCCTAAATCCCAAGCACCAAGTATAACAAACATAAATTTAAATGGATCTAATTGGAAAAACGAACACATTCTAGAAAAAGATAGTATTTCAGTTTTAGATTTTGAGTTTGAAAATTACAATAATCAAAAAATAGAAATTAACTATGTATTGTATCCTGAAGCATTTTCAAATAAAATGGGTGGAGATTTTCAGGAATCACCTAATCCAATAGAATTGGATATTGTCGAAAAAAAATTAAACCAAATGAAATTCAAACCGCCGAAAAAAAAGGGTGCTTACAGAATATTTACATTTGTTTGTAATGAATTTGGTCAATCTTCAGTGGCTAACGTTCCATTTTATGTTAATTGAAAATATAATATGAAGATTAAATTTCTGGTTTATAATTTGATTTTTATTTCAATTTTTTCATGTGTCGATAATTCCGTACCTGTATACTTAAATAAAAATTACAGTTATAATATACGTGTCAAAGATTTAATATCTAGAATGACTACGGAAGATAAAGTTGCACAAATGTGTCAGTATGTAAGTTTAAATCAACTTAGTAATTCTTCAGATTCTTTAAAAACAATAGATAATGGTGATTCGAAAGCATTTTACAAAGGATTATTTAGGAGTGATATAGAAAAATTGGTAACAGACGGTAAAATAGGTTCATTTCTACACGTTTTTAGTTATGAGGAAGCAAATTATTTACAAAAACTCGCATTAAAATCTAGATTAAAAATACCACTCATGTTTGGTGTCGATGCAATTCATGGAAATGGAATGGTCAAAGGATGCACAGTCTATCCATCTCCGATAGCAATTTCCTCAACTTTTTCAGATAGTTTATCCTTTGAAGTTGGGAAACAAACTTCTAAAGAAATAAGAGCAACAGGCTCACACTGGGCTTTTGCTCCTAATATTGATGTCGCTAGAGATTTTAGATGGGGAAGAGTTGGTGAAACTTTTGGTGAAGATCCAAAATTAGTTTCAAATATCGGCGTAAATATGATAAAAGGACTTCAATATGACAATCAAATTATTGCATGTGCAAAACATTTTATAGCTGGATCTGAACCTATCAATGGTTTGAATTTTTCTCCGATGGATATTTCCGAAAGAAAGCTTAGAGAAGTTTATCTACCGCCCTTTAAAAATGCAGTCAATGCTGGAGTAAAATCTGTGATGATTGCACACAATGAAATTAATGGTATTCCATGCCACATGAATAAATATTTAATAACCAATATTTTGAAGGATGAATTTAATTTTAGTGGTCTAATCGTTAGTGATTGGATGGATGTTGAAAGACTTTATTCTCTTCACCATGTAGCTAAAGATTTTAAAGAAGCATGTTTGCTTTCTATTAATGCTGGGTTAGACATTAATATGCATGGGCCAAATTTTTATGAAGAAGTCTTGGCTTTAATTAAAGAGGATAAAATATCCATAAATAGAATTGATAATTCTGTAAAAAAAATTTTACTAGCAAAATTCAAATTAGGCTTATTTGAAAACCGATTTATAGATACATCAAAAATTAGTAATATTATATTTAGTCAGAAACACCGAAAAACATCTTTAGAAGTAGCGAGAAAATCTATCGTATTGCTAAAAAATAATAATATACTTCCTTTAAAATCTTCACCTAATATGAAAATTTTAGTGACAGGTCCTAATGCAAATAACCACACAATTTTAGGCGATTGGACTAAACCTCAGCCAACTAAAAACGTCACTACAATATACGAGGGTATTAAAGCTATTGGTAAATCAAAGGGATTTGAAGTGGATTTTTATAATTCTAATAGTAACATATCGGCTATTTCTGAAAAAGATATTTCTCGAACATCAGATTTTTCAAAAAATTATGACTTTGTCATATTGGTTGTTGGTGACAATTCTCTTAGATATTCCAAAAATACTAAAACAGCTGGTGAAAATAATGGAAGAGCAAACCTAAGTTTAATGGGGAAACAGCTTAAGTTAATTAAAAGTGTGAATAATACTGCTAAAAATATGATCGTAATTTATGTTAATAGTAAACCCATTGCTGAACCATGGATTCATCAAAATGTTGATGCAATAATTGAAGCTTGGGAGCCTGGAAGTCTGGGTGGTAAGGCTGTTGCTGAAGTTATTTTTGGAGATGTTAACCCCAGCGGAAAACTTCCGATTACTTTTCCAAGGAGTGTTGGTCAATTACAAATGCATTATAATTTTAAACCTTCACAATATTATCGAAAATATATAGATGAAGAAGTCGATCCATTATATTGCTTTGGACATGGGTTAAGTTATTCAACTTTTGAATATTCAAATCTTAAATTAGACTTAAAAGAAGACAATAATCCATATATTACTGTTTCTTTTTTATTGAAAAATAAAAGTAATTTTGATGGTGAAGAAGTTGTACAGTTATACCTAAGAGATTCTTACAGCTCAGTTACTAGGCCCGTAAAGGAACTAATAAACTATAAAAGAGTTTTTTTAAAAGCTAATGAATCAAAAATTGTCAAATTCAAAATTAAATTTGAAGAACTTGCATTTTATGACCTAAATATGAGCTATGTTTTAGAAAGAGGAGATTTTATTTTTATGGTAGGTGGTTCTTCAAATTCTATTGATCAAATTAGCGATACAATAAATTTAAATATGGCATACAGCTTTTAAAGTTTACTGTCTAAAAAGTTTCTTTACAGTATCGTATCCCATCTTGAAAATAATCACTTCAAATTCCTTAATAGGGTGTATTACTTCACCTACTTTATAGATTTTCCAGTTAGAGTCATTTTTATTTTTCCAGCCAATTGAAATGCCTTCATTATTGGGTCTAATTATTTTACCGTTTTTAAAATTTTCAATATCTGGATTATTTAAAAATGGTTTTTTATTATTTGGCCAGATTTTTTTTATAATTTCTTCCTCTTTT
>MDTC01207374.1_pt1 | contig 15179 bp, 13 predicted proteins | sample 811181 | NCBI WGS metagenome assembly MDTC01 (sample SAMN05326644, study PRJNA326480) | marine metagenome | isolation source: seawater | place: Pacific Ocean: North | collected 2011 | reverse complement strand
GGAACCTCGCTTTGTTGAACTACCCCGTCATGAGAACCCTCATAACAGTACTCGCCGCCCTCGTACTGATGGGAGGCGTTGATGAATAAGGAATTCCGGGGAGCATTGAGGTCGACGAAGATAACCGATGCGGGTTTATACTTCTTTGAAATCGGGCATCCTTTAGTAGCTACACGATATCGTGTGTAACATTATTGCCTCCCTCCCTGTTACACTATGGCACTAGTGTAACATGCTGGGGCAATGCGCTTGTGTTCAATGGGTTACGAAATCAAGGTGCGTAATTAGAGCCTTTTTAGGTAAATCTTCGTCTATCCCCAGGAGGAAATAATAAAGTGCCGCATGGCCCACAAGGAAACCGAGTACAGCTTACGCTCCACCACATGGACGACCATGATGGACGTACCGCAGCGCCACCTAATCATAGAGAACTTCGACCTGGATCTCACATCGTCCGCCGGACACATAGCCTGATGACCTACGGGAAGACACAGAATGAAGTATCTTCTCTTTCAGGTCGTTGATCGGGACTACGGAGCTGATTTCGACAGGACGCTGGTAGGCTCGAGGCCTTCCAGCCTTTCTCGCGAAGTTGCCGCGATACTCGGCGATCCCTCCTTTGGTTTACCACCACCTTGTTCTTCCAGAATGCAGTATTTTTCCTGGGCTCCCTGTAGCAGTTGGGGCATCCGTGCCAAAAGCAGCCGTCCACAAAGATCGCCAGTTTCTGTTTTGGAAAGGCGAAATTTGCAATTTTTCTAGCATCGGGGAAACAACCATTGCCAAGAGAGCATAGGTTGCGAACCATCATTCTGGTATTGCCCACGTCAAGGTAACCATCTTCGTCGTGTTTGCCCTGCTGTGGATTCACCCCACGACTTTCCTCGAGAAAAACAAGCGATCGCAGGAAGACGTCATCCGAGTGCCAAAGAGTGTCATCATGGTCATTCGCCTGGAACTGCTGCTGCTGCTGGTTTTGCCCTTGCTGGCTGTCTTGATGACGAGAGGGCATGGGATCATCGATTCAAATTGAATCCAAACGATGTCTACCGGCCGGTAGCCATCAACGGAAGCAAATGGGGGAAGATCGAAAACATGGAACTCCCTCGTCTCATCGAAAGATAGAGTAATCGATCCACATAAAGATTGACAGGCGCCCCCGCTAGGAAGTGAATCACAGGCATGAAAAAAACCACGTTCACCTTGATAACGGCAGCTGCCTTGGCGATGATTGGGTTCTCCCCATCAATGGTCTTGGCGGATGATAATGCGATAGTTCTGAAAAAGCTCGGCGGCACCTGGAAAGGTGGAGTCGTCGGCGGCGCCCAAGGGCATGCCCTCACCTTCTCGGGGAAGGCAGTCGCTGGGAAGCAGGGAAAGAAGGATCTCGGGGGTGGCTTCCTGACTTTGGATACCTCGAAAACCCCGTGGACCTTGGACGCCAAAGGAACCAAGGGTGGTCACAAAGGCAAGGATCGCCTAGGTATCCTTACCATTGAGGGCGATAGCTTGAAATGGTGTGTTTCCCTCGGCGCAACGCGTCCCACCAAGTTCGAAACCGGTTCAGGAAACTTCTGCCTCAGCTTGAAGAAACAAAAGTAGGGCAGGTTAAGCAACCTGACCTTCGGCGCGAATCCTCCAGTTTAACTGATCCGAGATTGGTTTGTTTCTAGGTCGTCCCGAGTGAGGGAAGACAAGGATTAGCCTTCGGGGTTGCCGTTGGTTTCGGCAAGGTTTGGCGGAAGCTTCTCGTTAGTCTCAAGAGCCCCTGTGGGACAAGCCTCAACGACCTTTTCGGCAACTTTCTCAAGGCCCTGGTCAAGGGTCTTGTTGAGGGAAACGCCTGCCTTGATGTCGAAACCGCGGCCTACGAAGGTAAATCCGAATTCCTCTCCCTCGTCCTTGGTGACTCGCACACAAAGGCCACATTTGATGCACTTGCCTGGCTCGTAGACTGCGCCGGCATTCTGGTTTAGGTGTTCATGCTTGGCCCGAGTCTCGCCCTTGAACTCGATCTGCTTGGCATCGTACTCGTCGCTATGGATACGCAGTGAACAGTGATCCTTGGCCCGGCAGTCGCAATGCATGCAGCGGGTGGTTTCCTCCTCGGCCTCGGCTTGGCTGAAGCCATTTGCCTCGAGGTTCTTGGGATCGATGCGTGGAATGGGATTGGAACCACTGACGAAAACTTCGATTTCGCCCTCTTGGAGCCGACCCATCTTGTGGTTGTACATCTCCACGATGCCGAGGAGGGGCTCTCCGTGGAGGAACTGGTTGATGCACCGAGCCAAAGTCTTGGCGCCTTGAACGAGCTTGAGGATGGTCGCCGGCGCCTTGACGACGCTTCCCGCGGCAAACACACCCTGCACCGAAGTCGCGCCGGTCTTGGGGTTGGCCTTGATGCCTTTGTCGGAGAATTCCAAGCCCCATGTTTCAAGCGCGACGGATTCGATTTGTCCGCTGGCGATAGCCACGGCATCAAACTGCTCCTGTAACTGCGACATGGAAACATCCTTTCCGATCATGACACCAGACTCGAACTGGACACCCAGTCCGGACAACACTTTCAGCTCACCCTCCAGCACCCAAGGCGGCAACTGGTTTTCGTCGTACTCCAACAACAGTCTCCCCCCAAGTTTTTCATTCTGTTCGAAAATGGTCGGATGGTGGCCCTCCATGGCTAGGTAATAGGCAGCGGAGAGGCCGGTAACGCCTGAACCGATGACAGCAACCGTCTTGCCGGTAGCATCCTTGGTGGGCGGAATGTAGGGATTGTCTCGCTTGAGATCCCATTCGGCGGCGAAACGGGTGAGGTGACGGATGGCAACGCCTTCATCATGGATGCTGCGCCGACAACCCGTTTCGCAGGGAGCGTTGCAGAAGCGCTCCAGAATGGCAGGAATGGCCATGTCGCGTCGGATGGTGGCAATGGCGTCGTCCATCCGGTTGTCCTTTATTTCTCGGATCATCCTGGGGATCTCGGAATGAATCGAGCAAACCCGCTGGCAAGGAGCCTCGCAGTCCCCGACATGCTCGCTGAGAAGCAATTCCAGCGTAGATTTGCGGCGTTCCCGAATTTCCTCGCAGTGGGTGTCGATGTCCATGCCGTCGGTCACGTAAGCGCTGCAGGCAGGGAGAACTTGGCCCGATGCCTTGTCCTTCACCTCGCAAATCATACAGGAGGTGAAATAATCGTGTCCCTCCTTGTAGCACATCACGGGAACGTCGACCCCGACCTGTTGAGCCGCGTGATAAATCGTGGTCGGTTGATCGATTTCGATCTCGTGGTTGTCGATCTTGAGTTTCACTTGTCAACGATTCGGATGGCATCGACTGGACAGACCTGCAGGCAGACGTCGCACCGGGTGCAGAGAGGATCCTCAATGACGTGGTGGTGGTATGGGTTCATCGGGATGGCGTCGGTGGGGCAGTGCTGGGAACAGCGGGTGCAACCGAAGCAAGTGTCCGTGATGTCGTAGCGAATAAGCGAGATACATTTTTGAGAGGGACATGTTCCGTTAACGTGGGCTTCGTATTCCTCACGGAAGTACTGGATGCTGGAAATGACAGGGTTGGGCGCGGTCGTCCCCAAACCACAGAGACTGCCATCGATGGTGATGCCTCCGAGAGTCTCCAGTTTCTCAAGGTCTCCCTTGCGCCCCTTGCCCTCGCATAGACGGTCGAGAATTTCCTTCATCCGCTTTGTGCCAATGCGGCAGTGAGTGCATTTCCCGCAAGATTCTTCTTGGGTGAAAGCCATGAAATAACGGGCCATGTCGACCATGCAGTCGGTGTCGTCCAGCACCACCATGCCGCCCGAACCCATAATGGCGCCGACGGCCTTTATTTGTTCGAAGTCGACCGGCGTGTCGCACAACGCCTCGGGCACGCAACCACCGGAAGGACCTCCCAGCAGCACCCCCTTGAGCTTGCGACCATCAGGTATGCCACCACCGATTTCCTCCACTATCTCGCGAATGGTCATGCCCATCGGCACCTCGATCAATCCGCCTCGGTTCACTTTTCCGGCTAGAGCGAAAGTCTTGGTGCCACGACTTTTCCCGGAACCGTAGGTAGAAAATTTCTCCGCGCCATTGCGAATGATCCAGGGAATGGTAGCCAACGTCTCGACGTTGTTGATCAGCGTCGGCTTGCCCCAAAGGCCCGACTGAGCGGGATACGGTGGCCGGAATCGTGGCATGCCGCGCCCGCCCTCGATGGCGGACATCAAGGCGGTCTCCTCACCACAGACAAAAGCGCCGGCGCCCTCGATCACTTTTAGCTTCAGGTTCATCCCGGTGCCCAGAACGTCGGCGCCCAAATAACCGCGTTCCTCGCAGATGGCGATGGCGTTGCCGATACGTTCGGTGGCCAGCGGGTACTCTGCTCGGATGTAGAGAAAACCCTCCTCGGCGCCAATCGCGCAAGCGGCGATGATCATCCCCTCGAGCACGCGAAAAGGGAACGACTCGAGGATCATTCGGTCCATGAAAGCTCCCGGGTCGCCCTCGTCACCGTTGCAGATGACGTATTTCTTGTCGCCCTCGGCCTCCCGGGCAAACCCCCATTTGGCGCCAGTGGGAAACCCGGCCCCACCACGGCCCCGTAGCCCGCTCTCGGAAATCTCCTTGATGATCTCCTCAGGTTTCAGTTCCTTGAGGCATCGCTCCAAGGCCTGAAAACCGTCATGCAGGACATAGTCCTCGATGTTGATTGGGTTGAGGTGACCGGCATGCTCGGTGGTGATGCGCACCTGTGGATCCTTGAAGCGATCATCGACCCCGGCGCGAACGTCCTTGTGGAAGCGGGTGGGTGGGTGCCAAGCCTCATCGGTCAAGAGGTTATCAAGCAGTCCGTACGCCCTCGCCCAAACGCGCGTCAGGAAACCAGCTGGCCGAAAATGATTGAGTAGAATCGAGCGTGCCTCACCTGGCTTGACTCGGCCGTATCGGTGTCGGTTTTCATTATACACAGCCACCTCCACCAGAGGCGCCTGATAGGCATAACCCGTACAGCCCACGCTCTTCACGCTCACAGGCAACTTGAGCTCATCCACGATGTTCTTGAGTTCGCGATAGACCTCACCGGCACCGCCGGCATCACAACTTGAGCAGGTGCAAAGACGCACGTCGCCGACAGAATTTTTCTTCGGTGTTTCATCCTTGCTCCGTTGCGTCTTGGTCTCCTCGGTGGCCAAAAAATCATCGAGTAGTTTGGGGATGCCATGAGGTTGCACGTCGCCGTATATGACCTCACCGATCTGCACCACGGGAGCAAGCATGCAACAACCGAGACAGGCAACCTGCTCACAGGTGAATTGCCCGTCGGCGTCGGTATGCTCGCCGGGTTTGATTTTCAGGTAACTGCGGAAAGTGTCATCCATCAGCGATCCGCCACTAACGTGGCAGGCAGTGCCAACGCAGGTTTGGATGACATGCTTGCCGACCGGATAGTGTCGAAACTGAGAGTAGAAGGTGGAGACACCGGTGATGGCATCGGGTGTTATCTCCGTGATCTCGGCCAGACGTTCCAGCGTGACTGGCGGCAACCAGTGATATTTTTTCTGGATTGCCTGCAGCAAGGGGATCAAATCCTCCGCCCGACGTCCGATGCTTTCAACCAAAGCATCGATCTCCGCGAGATCGACGTCAGTGGAGACGGGACGCGGTCTGGCGGTAAACTGAGTTGCCTTCGGGGGATTCATCAATTGCTCAGTTCGTCAATCTCGGCGAGATCGATGCCACTTTCCTGTTCAGTTGTGACCGTCTCGTCCGGGGGCATTTCCAAAGTTTTCATGACCCGAGATAATAGAGATACCAGTTACCGTGGCAATATATCATGCCGAAAAAGGAGATCTAAAGAATGCCCGGTTGACCTGGCCTCAGCCAGTACCACCGGGGTGCTGTTCACGAAAATCCTCAGCTTTTGGCAATTGGCAACCGGCGGCGAACTCAACGCACTGGTCGCAAGTATAGAGGCGAATGCAATTGGGATCGTTCTTGAGACGTCGGCCCTTTATGAACTGAAAAACTGCATAGCCAGCCAAACCGGCCAAGGCAAGGTATCGGCCCACGGCCATGAAGAACTGGCGGCGGCCACCTTTGTCTGACTCGATTTCCTCGTACATGGAAAACCTTCGGTTAGGATTTCTCGATGGGGGCAAAGGTTCGCACCGTCTTGCGGAAGGGATCCAAAGCGAGGACGTGCCCTTGTTCGTTGATGGCGACGTCGAATCCAGCGCCGATGGAGCAGTTCTCGCAGGCCTTACGGGCCAGTTCCTTGTCCTCCACCAAGGCGTCGGGGCCAGCCACCGCCCCAAGGAACTCTCCGTCCCCGGTGTAGATGCTGATGCGGGCCAAACCCTTTTCACTAGTGATGAAATCGCCATCCGGGGTAAGAGTGAAATAAACAGGATTACAACACCCGCAAAAACTCCCTATCTTCATCCCAGGCTCGCCCCACGCGGATTGGAACTCACCATCGACCGTATAGGTCTCGACTTGCAACCGGCCCGTGTTGGCCACGCGAAGTCGTCCATCCAAATCCACCGCCAAATCGAAATACGGACTCGGCACGGCAAACCCGGGGTTGTTCTTTTCCTGATCTTTCTTACCGAAGCGAAATCGCTCCTCGCCAGTTCGGCGGTCACAAACGAATACCTCGCGGTTGCCCGCATCGGCCAGGAAGATGGCATCTCCATGAGTCGCCATGGCAGTGAGAAAAGATCTTTCGCCCAAATGCGGCCCCTGCCATTTGTGCTTCCCATCCAAATCATAGACCTCGATCCGTTTGGCCGTGCCAACGATCAAGTCGTCCTCTCCGGCAAGGTGCAGGCAGTGCGCCGGACGATCCAGTTCGATTTCCTTTTCGATCTCTCCACGAACCCCAAAAAACTTCACTTTCCGGTCACCTGCCACCAACGTGCGACCATCCCTAGCAACCTCCAGTCGCTTGACCCGATCGAGACCCGTCGCGAACTCACCAGCTGGATGATATTTCAAAATCGACGGATCGGTCTTCTCAAACTCGCTGACGTCGTAAACGAGACTGTCGTTGCCTGAAACCGGATTCGGTTTACGCACTGCGTCCGGGCCTTGGAACTTGCGGGCCAACCAACCAAGAGCTCCCCCGGTGCCCACCAATCCCGCTCCAAAGAATACTCGGCGGCCTAGTTTTTCTTTCTTTTCCATTGGTTCAGAATTTCACTGAAATAAAATAAGTTACTGTCAAGAATGCAAACTGTCATCGGAAATTGACGATGTTTCAGAAAACAATTTCTTAAGACATACTTCAAAACTATTCCGAAATGATCCACCATCAATCTTTAATTTGTAATTATTCTAATTATTTCTTGCGAGTGAATCTCAGCAATGGTATGCTTTGCTGTCTCGGCGATTGATCCATCACTAGTCTTTGCACAACGATTGACCAACGGGGATTAAAGGAATTGGAAACCAAATGATGAGCGAACGGCAACTCAGCGCAGTGATGATTGGTATAGTGGCGTGCATTGCCTGCGGCTTTCTCTTGTTGTTGTTCAAGTCGCCGGGCGCAGTGATTCCGGAAAAGAGAACGGCTGACGTGGTCGCCGAGATAGCAGCTGGCACGATGGGAGGAGGAACTGGTTCGTCCGTGAAGCAAGTGGAGGCAGTGGACATCGAAGGGGAGTTCATCGCCTTTGAGGGTCAACCTGGAGAAACCACCAATGACTGGCCGCGCTTTCGCGGAACGGACTTCAGCAACGTTGTTGGCGACAGTGTGCCTCTGGCGGAAAGTTGGGGCTCGAACGGACCGCCCAAGATGTGGGACAAAGCGATCAATCTCGGAGAAGGACACAGTGGCCCTGTCGTATGGAAAGGAAAGATTTTTGTGATGGACTATGACGAGGAGAAGAAAGGGGATGCCTTGCGCTGCTTCTCGATCACGGACGGACAAGAAATTTGGCGGCGATGGTACAAAGCGCCGACCAAGCGTAACCACGGTGTCTCGCGTACCGTACCGGCCGTGACGGATCAATACGTCGTAGCGATTGGGCCGCGTTGCCACGTAATGTGCGCGGACACTGAAACCGGGAGTTTTCGCTGGGGGATCGACATGGTAGCCGAGTACGGCGCGGAGGTGCCTCTTTGGTACACCGGCCAATGCCCCTTGATCGATAAAGGCACGGTAGTGTTGGCCCCGGCTGGAAAATCACTCATGATCGGCGTGGACTGCGCCACCGGCAACGTATTGTGGGAAACGCCCAATCCCGACGGTTGGAAAATGTCCCATTCCTCAATTATGCTGATGACCCTACTAGGTAAAAAAACTTACGTCTACTGCACGGACGGTGGTGTCGCCGGCGTTTCCGCAGAGGAAGACGGCCGAGGAGAAATTCTCTGGAAGAGCACGGCTTGGAGTAACAAGATCACTTCGCCCTCCCCTCTGTGGGTCGATGACCACCGCATTTTCATGACCACCGGCAATGGTGGCGGAAGCCTGATGCTGGGATTGAGAAAGGACGGTGACACGTTCACGGCGGAAACAATCTTCGAACACGACAAAACCAAGGGATTTAGCTGCGAACAACAGACGCCGATCCTCTATCAGGGACATATCTTCGGGGTTTTGCCCAAGTCCGCAGGGGTGCGACGCGAGCAATTTGCCTGCCTGAACGCCGAGGGAAAATTCGTTTGGACCAGCGGGAAGACCGAACGGTACGGACTGGGCCCGTTCCTAGTAGCCGACAACAAGTTTTTCGTACTCAACGACAATGGTGAATTGACTATGATGAAGGCCTCGCTGACAGGCTTCGAGAGGCTGGCCCAAGCCCAAGTGCTCAAAGGGCATGACGCTTGGGCTCCGATGGCCCTGGTGGACGGCAAGTTGCTGTTGCGCGATTCCAAACAGATGATCTGCCTAGACGTTGGCGAACATTGAAATAGAATACACTGAAAGAAAAACCATGGAAGATTCGACAGAGTCAGGCAAAGTGAACCGCATCGGGTTTCTTCGCAAAGCCACAGGCTGGTTGGTCACGTTCGGGCTGGGAGTGGTCGGTGGATTGGCTGCCTTTGGGTCCCGGCGGCGAAACACCGTTTGGCAAATCGATCCATCCAAGTGCACAAAGTGCGAGCACTGCTCCACCGATTGCGTGGTTTCGCCCTCTGCGGTGAAATGCGTGCAATCCTACGACATTTGCGGCTACTGCCGTTATTGTTTCGGTTATTTCCACCCCAATTACGCAGGCCTGACCTCAGCGGCGGAAAACCAGCTTTGCCCCACCGACGCCATCGAGCGAGTTTTCGTGGAAGATCCCTACTGGGAATACAACATCGAGCATGACAAGTGCATTGGTTGCGCGAAATGCGTGAAAGCATGCGAGGATTTTGGCAATGCCTCCTTCTATCTGCAGGTCAACCACGACGTCTGCGTCAACTGCAACAACTGCTCCATCGCCATGCAGTGCCCATCCGACGCTTGGGAACGCGTGCCAATCAGCGAGGCCTATAAGCTCAAGCATGAACAAGGACAGTTGATGGAACTGGACCTCAAACCTCCCTCAAAAATGGCGTAGCCGCGGCTTTCGTCACAGAGAAAAGAGGAATGAGTCTGCGCGTCTCAAGTATCATCCGGTGGCTTTCATGGCCGTTGTTCGTGCTGTTGGCAACCTCAGCGACAGCGGACGAAATGCGCTTTCCCGCTCCGGAGTTCGACAGCAATTACACCTTCCCGGACACTTGGGATTTCCTTGAAGGTCGAGGCGGATCAGTCGTAAAGGACACCACGCCCGTGCAGGCTCAGGCTCCACTCCCGACCTCGGAAACCCAACAGTGGATCGACGTCGCTGTGCTGATTTTGGCCTTGAGCTTGGCAGCTTGGTTGGCGGTCAAGCGACGATCCCGGCGCGGTTTGTTTTGGCTCATGCTGTTCTGCTTGGGCTACTTCGGTTTTTTCAAGGAGGGTTGCATATGCCCCATCGGGTCGATCCAAAACGTGGCCCTTTCTCTTTTTAGCTCGAATTACGCCGCCCCGATCACGGTGGTCGTTTTCTTTGCCCTGCCACTCTTGTTCGCGCTCTTTTTCGGGCGAGTCTTCTGTGCCTCCGTCTGTGCCTTGGGAGCGATCCAAGACCTTGTCGTGCTCAAGCCGATCCAATTGCCACGAAAATTGACCATCGCCTTGAGCATGATACCCTATGTCTACATCGGAGCGGCCATTCTGTTCGCTGCCACCCAAACCGGGTTCATTATTTGCCGATACGATCCCTTCATCGGATTTTTCAGGCTCAACGGCAACGCTCCCTACCTTTACCTGGGAGCCGGTTTCCTGTTGGCGGGCATGTTCATCGCCCGGCCTTATTGCCGCTTCTTCTGCCCGTATGGCGTACTGCTGGGCTTGATGTCGCGGTTTTCGCGTCGTCATCTAGCCATCACTCCATCGGAATGCGTCGATTGTCGCCTTTGCGAAGTCTCCTGTCCCTTTGATTACATCAATAAGCCAAACACGGGCTTGGAGCGTGAAGAGCGCGCCGTCGGGGTGCGACGACTAGCTTATCTTTTCTTGATGACCCCAGTGCTCGTTGCGCTTTGCGGTTGGGTCGGTCACCGCATGGCTGATCCCATGGCGCGATACAACAACACAGTATTTTTAGCCGAACGGATTCAAATCGAGAAAAACGACCCGAGCCTCGAGCCCATGCTTGAGACAACCACCTTCCGGTCGATGGGCAAACCGGAAGCCCAGTTGATGGCTGATGCCAAGAAGATTCGGGCTCAAATGAACATGGGAGGATGGTTGCTGGGCGGCTTCATCGGACTAGTTTTCAGCTTGAAGCTGATCGGTGTCTCCATCATCAGAAACCAAAAGGATTACGAAGTGAACAAACCGACCTGTTTCAGTTGCGGCCGATGCTGCTCCTATTGCCCGAGCGACGACATGCACAAACCTAATTTCCTCCCGGACAGCAAGGCGCTGAAGGATGCCTTGGCCTTGGCTGAACCACCACCAGAAGAAACTGCTGCGGAAACCGTCATGCAGAAGGATAAAGCCTGATGCGAGTCGTCGAATACGAGAAAAACACCAAGTCGGTCACCTACAGGGTAATTCAAGGCTTGGGCATAATCGGGGCATTCTTTTCCCTTGTGATCTGCGTCCTGATCATCGCCAACAACCTAAGCCTCAGGGCAACCGACCCGATCCATTCGGAGGGACTCGAGCAACTCCTCGGGGAAATGAAGGCCAACCCAGGCAACCAGGCAATCAAGGAGGAGATTCGCGAACTGGACTTCATCGCCCGTCGAGCATTCTTCACCAGCCAGCATTTCAACCGGTTGGCCATCTACTATCTGCTTGGCGGATTAGTGGTGACGGTGGTCGCCTTCAAGGCGCTCGGCACCTATCGGGAGCCTGTGCCTTACCCCGACTCCAAGGACTCGAAGGATAATCTGATAGATGACGCGAATTGGGCTCGTAAATCGGTCACGGCCGCGGGTTTGGTCCTAGTTGGTTTTTCACTGATCCTGGCATTGCCTTGGGAAAGTCCGTTGGACAAATTGGCTCAGACCGACCAACCCGCCAAGGTCACTCCCGATGGAGTCCAACCTAACCCGACGCCTTCCCTGCCCACCCCGGAGGAAATGCGTCAATACTGGCCTGCCTTTCGGGGTTCCACCGACGGCATCGTCGAGGTAGGTCAGGCACCAGTGGACTGGAACGGGACTTCCGGTCAAGGCATTGTCTGGAAAACTCCTGTTCCGAAAAATGGATTCAGCTCGCCCATCGTCTGGGAGAACCGTGTTTTCCTATCCGGTGGCGACAAGCAAGTACGCGAGGTGTATTGCTTTGACGCGGAAAATGGCGAACTCCTCTGGACTCACTTGGTCGACAAAATCCCCGGTTCTCCGGCGGTGGCCCCCAAGGTCAGCAGCGACACCGGTTATGCCGCTCCCACCATGACCACCGATGGAACACGGGTATTCGCCATTTTCTCGACTGGCGACTTGGTAGCGCTCGACATGGAAGGCAAACGTGTATGGGGCCGCAATTTGGGTGTTCCCAAGAATCCATATGGCCACTCATCCTCGCTCATCCGCCACGAGGACGTACTTTTGATTCAATACGACCAGGAGAAGAACGACGAAGAAAAGAAACTGGTGGGCTTTGTCGCCGGACTCGACATAGACACCGGCACGGAGAAATGGAAGGTTCCGCGGGACTTCGGGAACTCCTGGTCTTCTCCCCTGCTGGCCGACACAGGCAATCGGATCGAGCTCATCCTGGTAGCGGAAGAGGTGATTTCATACGACCCGAAGACAGGGAAGGAACATTGGCGTTTCCCATGGACCGAAGGTGGCGAGATAGCACCTACGCCAGTGTACGCGGACGGCATGCTGTACCTCAGTTGCGGATACGACAAGATCACGGCGCTTGACCTGAAGACCCTCCAGCCAGTCTGGGAGAATGAAGACCTTGTGCCTGGTGTCTGCACCCCACTGATCACCGGCGGCCTCTACCTATCCGGGTTAGACGATGGAGGCATCATTTGCTTCGATGCCAAGACCGGGAAAAACGACGAAGGGGAATTGCTTGAACTATGGATGGAGGAAACAGACGATGGTTTTTACGCCTCCCCCATCATGGTGGGCGAAAAGGTATACATGATGGACCGCAGCGGCGTCATGCACATCTTCTCCCCGGGCAAGGAATTCAAGTCGATTGGCAAGTCGATCTTAGGCGAAGAAGCCGTCTGCACTCCGGCCGTTGTCGGCGATGCCATCTACTATCGAGGCACCAAGCACCTCTTCAAGATCGGCTCATAAAACACGGGGTAATCGACAAAAGGGATTGGTCAAATCCCTGAATGTTGTGTTACGGTGGGTTAAACAAATCATTATCTCCATCCATGAAACTCCTTACTGCAACCGCCCTCCTAGTTACTTTCTCGACCGCAGCCATCGCCGGAGACTGGCCGCAATGGCGCGGCCCGAATCGCGACGGTGTGTCGACTGAAAAGGACCTGCTCGACGCATGGCCCGAGGGAGGCCCAAAACTGCTCTGGAAAGCCCAAGGGCTGGGCATCGGATACTCCAGTGTGAGCATCACCGGCGGGCGTATCTACACCATGGGCGATGGTGAGAAAACCAGCCATGTCTACTGTCTTGACCCCAAGGACGGGACAATTATCTGGACATCGAAACCAATCGGCAAAACAGGTGGGAACTACGAAGGAACCCGCTGCACACCCACCTTTGACGAAGGCCTTCTGTTTGCTCTCGGACAGTTTGGTGATCTCGTTTGCCTGAAGGCAGACAATGGCGAGGAAGTGTGGCGCAAAAATCTAGTCGCGGATTTCGGCGGTCAACCCGGCGGATGGAATTATTCCGAGAGCCCCTTGGTCGACGAAGGCAAGGTACTGGTTACCCCTGGTGGAAAACAAGGGGCCGTGGTCGCCCTCGACAAGAAAACCGGCGACCTCGTTTGGCAAAGCAAGGAATTCACCGACGACGCCCAGTACAGTTCCCTGATCGCGCGGGAATTCGGCGGCAAGAGGCAATACGTTCAATTCACCTTGGCCAGCGTAGTCGGCATCGAGGCCTCCACCGGAAAATTACTTTGGAAAACGCCCCGCAAGGGACGCACCGCGGTCGTCAGCACACCCATCTTCCATGAAGGTCAGGTCTTCGTCAGCAGCGCCTACGGGGTTGGTTGCAACGGTTTCAAGGTGAGCCACAGCGACGGGAGCTTCTCGGTCGAGGAAATCTACGCAGACAAGACAATTTCCAACCATCACGGCGGTTGCATCCGGGTGGGCGACTACGTTTATGGTTCGAGTTCCACTACACTCGTCTGCATGGAACTTAAGACAGGTGAAAGGAAGTGGCGGGCCCGCAGCGCCGGCAAAGGCTCCATCCTGATCGTCGACGACAAGATCATCCTGCGAGCCGAAAAAGGCACCGTGGTGCTCCTCGAACTAACCCCGGAGGCCTATGTGGAAATCAGCAAGTTCGAACAACCCGATCGCTCCAAGGCAAAGGCATGGTCTCACCCCGTCGTCAGCGACGGCATACTCTACCTCAAGGATCAAGGCCTCCTGCTGGCCTACGACTTGCGAAAGTAAGTTGTCTAGACCAACAGGAGTGAGGGTTGAGATAATTGCTGCGAACATTTTGGCAACCTGAATTCAATTGCCCTCGATGGGCACGAGATAGGTAATGGCGGCGAGAGGCTCTCCTTCAGTTTGGACTTGGTTGGCGAGATCCTCAAAAGTTAAATTTTGCCCGGTCTCCTCGTTGAGCTCGTTCAACATGGCTTGCTTTCGCTTCTCGATGCGCTGGCTTTTGTCTTGGGCTCCACCGACGGCCAATAATTCATGGATTGCATCTTCATACTGCTCGTAGGTGGTTTTTCCGTCCATGAACAATTGGGCAAACTCAACTATCCGTTCATTCTTTTTCTCCTGCGTCAGGGGCACAGGTAAATCCGCGCCTTCCTCTTGCAATTTTGCGATTTCTCCAGCGATCCTTGCCTCCTTGTTCGCAATGATCGGCACAGGCATGGCCACACGCAGAAAACGGATGCCTTCTCGAATCTCGATCTCCTCGAAGCTTTCGCGCCCTTTCTTAAGCGCCAAGACTGCGTTAATCTCGAAACTGTCATGGGCTATGTTTTCACTGGAAGAGAGCGTGCCAGAGACATTGATCAGGCGGGATTCGGGCCACCCTTTTTCCTTCATTGCAGCAAAGAGTTCCTTGGCCGTCAGGTCGGGGAGGGCGAAGGTCTCGTCACAACAGGGAAAACGAGCCTCGGTGATGAGGTTCACACTCGCCTGATATGCATCGTCGAGCATGAGAATCATCTGCCGCGCCTGCTTGACGGCAGGGTCGTTTTTCGTCTTCTCGATGTAATTTGGTCCGGCATTGCCTACTAAGACGAACATGCAGACGGCAGTTAGATATGTGATTTTCTTTTTCATTGATTGACTCCTTCGCGTTTGGTTCCCATCAGTTGATTACGGGGTTATGTCATATGTGCATGTATATATAGATAATAGAGTGGAAACAGGATTTTAGGACAGTAAAGATGAGATTTTTTCGATGCTGGAACGTGAAGAGCCTTTGCAAAATACTGCATCCAAATGGGTTTCGTGGAGTTGACTGAATTTCTAGAGATGCTCACGATAAAGGCATAAACTTAACAAT
>MDTC01082701.1_pt1 | contig 15181 bp, 15 predicted proteins | sample 811181 | NCBI WGS metagenome assembly MDTC01 (sample SAMN05326644, study PRJNA326480) | marine metagenome | isolation source: seawater | place: Pacific Ocean: North | collected 2011 | reverse complement strand
AGAGCGCGCTTCAGCTGATTGATCGATTTACTGAAAAAATGTGCGCTGGCCTTGTCTGCTGCAAAGTAGCTCTCAGCGTGCAGATCTTCCATGCGAATATGCAGCTCCGTTGTAAACTGGCTCGCTGTCGCGAACAATCCAAGTGTCATTGAGTCCAGACCAAAGTTTCGAGTCAGCTTAGGGCCACATTGCCAAGCTCATTCGGCTGGTTTCGTCGAACCATCACCCGAAAGGCAATGGTGCTTATCTATTGACGCCCAGGCATGTTGTAGGCGGGAGTTTACAAGGACAGAGTTTAAGGCGTCAGGAGGCAGGCTAACTCAGTTCTCAATCTGCCAGCGCGCGAAGAGTCGTCGTGCGCTGCTGAGCTGCTGCGGGTCAAGGCGGGGTTCTATTTTGCTGATAAACGCGGCGGCTTCATCATGTTGATTGACTCGAGCCATATGGGCCCAGGCGTGGGCCTGCACAAGGTCGCGTTCCACTGGCTCGCCCTCAAAAAATATATTGGCCAAAGAGAGTGCTGAGTTGCCATGGCCATTTTTGGCCGCCGTGATCAGCCATTCAAGCCCTTGCTCCTCATTTAGTTGGGTGCCGACACCTTGCAAATAGAGGCTAGCAAGGTTGGCTTGGGCATCTACATGTCCTTGCTGGGCAGCGGCTTCAGTCCATTTAAAGGCCATTTTCAGGTTCTGATCTACGCCTTGCCCGGTGTAGTAGAGGATGCCGAGGTTATATTGAGCGAGGTCTAATCCTGCTTCGGCCGCGATGGAGAACTCACTGAATGCAGTGTTAAAATCACCTTCGAATGCCGCGTTAACCCCATCTTCATAGTCAGCATTAGCTCGCACGACCATAAATGTCAGCGCGATACCCATCAGAGCAGGGCCAAATTTTGTAATAAGGTCAAGGAATCGCTGTCGGCGCATTGTGTGTACTTTTGCCTCTTTCCTAGTGTATGCGACACGGAGTCTCTATCCGATCGACTAATCAGACAGTCTATCTCACCTCACTTAGGCAGGAAACTGAGAATGCGCTGAACGCAAGATGTGGCTATGAAAAATCACTGATTCCGCTATAATTAGGTCGATCAATCATCACAAAACCGAAAAATTGATTACGCACCCGTAGCTCAGCTGGATAGAGTACCTGGCTACGAACTAGGGGGTCGCACGTTCGAATCGTGCCGGGTGCGCCACACATAAAAAAGCCCGCTTGAGCGGGCTTTTTTATGTGTGTTTTATCCATCCGATTCCACGTGCCCGTTTGACAACATGCGAACGTATTTTGGACAGTTTCACACACCACCTAATACTGCCCACTTTCCCATCCATAACAATCCGCTTTTACCACTGGCGCTCCCGGCAAATTCGGAAAAACCATCTTCTTGGCCCGGCTATCATCACGCTTGAAACCGCATTTTTCTAACATCGAAGTTGACGCAGGGTTTTCAGGATGCACAAAAGCCAGTAAGCGTAGTAACCGCATGGAGTTGGCCAAGGACTGCATGCTCTGCAAGCATTCTGTCCCAAAACCCTGGCCCAAGTACCCGGGCGCGATCACACAGCCTGTTGATGCGACACGCTGATCTTCCATGGCCAGGCCAGTGCTGCCAATGAACTCGCCGGATTGCCTGTCAAAGCACAAGAGCGGCCCCAAGTGATTATTCTCCCATTCGTTATCCGAGAATCGGATGAAGGCATTGCTGTCGGCCAAGCTCTGATGGCGGGGCCAGCCGAGGAAGCATGTTACTTCCAACAGGCTCGAATAGCGTTGGAAAATCAGCGCCGCATCCTCCGGCACCGGGTGACGCATCTCCATTCGTTCACTACTGAAAAAGCTGTTTGCAATCATGTTTAATTGGCTTGAGTCAGGGAAAGTTGCGCATCTGGAAATTGCGGTTGTGATTAAGAAGTTATGAGCTGCCACCACAGTTATTGAGATACTTACTGCTTAAGCTGAACCTTGCTTGAAAATCGCGGCCAAATCTACTCCAATAGCAGCAGGAGGTCTTCACTATGACAATTAAAAAAACTCTTCTTGTTTGGTTCACTGTTGCACTTGTTTGTGTGAATACGGTGCTTGCTAACGAGGGCACTCTTGCCTTTGTCGGCGCTACTATTATCGACGGCACCGATTCTGAGCCGTTGCCTGATAGCGTATTGGTAGTGACTGACGGCAGGGTTCGCAGTGTAGGGCCCCGAGCCGCGGTGAGTATTCCTGAAGGGGCAGAAGTGATCGATGTGTCCGGTAAGTACTTGATGCCCGGGATGATCAACGCCCATGGGCACGTCGGTGCAACGGTTGGCCTGAATGCTAACGGTGAATACAGTACCGAGAATCTAATACGGCAGCTCGGTTTGTACGCCCGTTACGGTATAACCACGGTCAATAGTCTGGGCGGCGATGAAGCCGCGGGCTTCGCACTGCGCAATGAACAATATCGCTCAAGTTTGCAGCGGGCCAGGCTATTTGTTGCCGGCAGCGTAATCGCTGGCGTCGACGAGCAAGCAATCCGAGACCAGGTAAATCGCAATGCGGATATGGGGGCGAATTTCATCAAGACGCGCATTGACGACAATCTTGGTGCGACCCAGAAAATGTCACGGCCGCTGTTTGATGCGCTAGTGGAACAGGCGCATGTGCGACGACTGCCAGTCGCTGTTCACCTGTTTTACCTCGATGATGCCAAGTACATGCTGGAAGTTGGTGCGGATCTGATCGCTCACAGCATCAGGGATTTGCCGGTGGACAGCGAATTCATTACGTCGGTAGCAGAGGAGGGCGTTTGCTATATCCCTACTTTGACCCGTGAAGTGTCCACTTTTGTGTATGAAGATGTGCCTGAGTTCTTTTCTGACCCCTATTTTCTAAAAGAAGCGGACCCCGCTGTCCTGGCCGAATTGCAGACACCGGAGCGTATGTCGCGCATGGCCAATAGTCGCGCTGCCCAGGCGTATAAGGCGGGGCTGGAAGTGGCCCTAACCAATGTGGGTGCGCTGCATGCGGCCGACATTCCAATTGCAATGGGAACCGACACCGGTCCGCCAGCCCGTTTCCAGGGCTATTTTGAACACATGGAATTGCAGCTGATGGTGGACGCCGGCATGAGTCCTCTGGATGTTATCCGATCGGCGACAGGAGTCGCGGCTGACTGCATCGGAATGTCTGATATCGGGACTCTGGAGCCTGGCCGCTGGGCAGACCTTAGCATACTCACCGCGAACCCCGCGGTTGATATCGCCAATACCAAGACCATCGAAACTGTTTACATTGCCGGTAATAGGGTGCCCCAACCCTGAGTCTGCCAGCACCTGGTTTTGGCTCTCAGGGGCAGGGATTCTCACCCTCCACTGGTGTTGCGCCGGAGGGCAGGAACCGACAGGGATCGGCTTGCTCCAGAGTCAGTCTCGCGCCAATCCGAATCAGGCTGCTGGTACTGGGAGCTTGAAAGAAATTGTAGCCGTCCCGTGATGACATCCAGGCAGAGGGACCTCCGACAAATTTGCCGGCCGCCTCGGTCTCTTGCTTGATTTGAGTCACCAAGGCTTCATATTCCGGATCACCCTGGTGCTTGCCGCTAAAGCTGCCCAGATCGCCACTGGCAACGAATATGCCATCCACGCCATCCACCGCTGCGATGGAGGCTGATGCTTCAGTGCCCTCCAGGGTTTCAATCATAGCCATAATCATGACGTTGTCATTCCAGGTCTGGCGATAGTCGCGTCCCCAGAGGCGCCCATATTGGCCACCGCCCTGACTGCGCCTGCCAGCAGGGGGATACTTGGCGTAGCGCACGGCATTTTCCATTTTCCCCGGTGTATCAACCATAGGGACGATAATGCCAAGTGCACCGATATCGGTTGCCTTCTGAATAGCGCCTTCGGAGTCATCAGGCACGCGGATGAAGGGAATGGCTGGTGCATCGCGGCAGGCCCAGATCATGCGCGCGACCTCGCTGAAGGACAGTGGGCTGTGTTGCATCTCGATCCAGATGAAATCGAAGCCGGCATTAGCCATAGTGCAGTAGATATCCGGGTCTGCAGTTTCGATGGTGCCCCCCACTACCTGCTCCCCTGCCATGAGCTTGGTCTTGACCGTGTTGTACATGCGCACGCCCTGGGCTTGAGTCAGCGCGCTTTGAATGATAATGACTGCCGTTAGAACACTGCCGAGTAAGAGCTTTGTTGTTTTCATAGTGGCCTCTCGTTGTTCGTTTCAGTTGTGTGGAGTTGATATCAGGGGTTTGGTATCAGCTGCCTTGGGTTGAGTTTCTTCATCTCAGTCTGCATAGCTCGACGGGCTTCGCCGGCTTGTGCCAACTCTGCGCGATTCTCATCGGTGACTTTCGAGTAATCATCACGCCAGTTTGGATCGCCATTCCAGCTGTAAGGCGAGCGCAGAATCGTGTTTGCCTTGCTTGTGGATCGCAGCAGTTCCAGGGCCATGCTGGTATGGATCAACTGCATATCACGGTCGAAGGGATTGCCAAGCGGATTACCCAGGGGGAAATCGGTATGCAAATACCGCGGTACGCCAACATGCTCGATAATATCCATGGCGCTGCCAATTATTACCGTGGCTATGCCGTGACTCTCAAGGTGGCGAGCAACCAGACTCACGGTCTGGTGGCACACGGGTCACAACGGCACCAGCAGGGCGACGTCAGCCTGATCATCTTGCAGTCGTTCCAATATTTCAGGTGCATCTTCTTCGAGCGTCTGACGCTGGCTATAGGCGGTAGGGACTGAATGAAAGCGCGGTGCCAGGCTGCCTATGCCGCCTTCGGCCTGGGCAACAAATAGCGGTTCGATGGGCAGAAAACTACCGATATCCCGGGTATGGGTGACCGTGTCATGCCAGGATAAGCCTTGGGTATACATGGTCTCTGGTGCCGCTGTGGTGAGGCTGGAATACAGCTTGCGTTCGCTGCGACCTTGTTCAGTATCGGGCATGGCAGTGGTAATCAGGCTGACGGATGATTCCGAAAGGGGTTTTTGCAAAGCTGAAAATGGGGTAGAGGCGAAATGCGCCCACACATAAGGCTCTGAGTAACCCTGAGCCTCATAGTAAAGCCGGGTACGCTCCATATAGGGAACGTCATAAGTTTTATTCACGATGGTCTCGAATCCTTGACTATTCAGCGTTTAGAATAACCACTAATGCCGCCGAGAAAAAGTGCCTGGCTGCGAAAAACCGGGCGACCATTGGTGCCAAATTGCGTACGGTTGGTGTCATTTTAGTCCAATACACTCTTAAAATTTCTGCATTCCAAACCTCAACCGCTTCGAAGGAACACCCATGAGCACTATTGAATTAGCCGTCGCCATTATCGGAGCAGGCACGGCGGGCATGACTGCCTGTGGAGGGGCTCTTGAACATCCAGATCGTGTGATCGTGATCGAATCAGCTGTGTATGACACAACCTGCGCCGAGGTTGGCTGCATGCCCAGCAAGCTATTGATTGCGGCCGCCGGGGTGAGCCATCAAATCGATATTGCCGGCGTTTTCGGTATCAGCGTCATGAACAAGGCTATTATAGAGGCCAGATTGGCAAGTGATTTCAGTGACCGGTTCTGCTCTGGTGCTGCATGAATTGCCTTGATGGCTTTTACAAGCTGCGTGTGAGCTAAACCCGAGAGCATGCCGGTTTCGGTCTCCCGAGCTTGCATGGTATAGCGCGGCAGCTGAATCAGGAATACCTCCGTGAGTTGATCGATCATGGCGAGCTTGCCGTTGTCCTCAGCCATGGCTTCACCGCTACCCGCAAAGCTCACCCTATCACTGCATCCCTACTTCTTGAATTAAACGTAGGTAATCCGGCCTATAGCTGACGTACGAAAGAGGCGGTTTAGCTTCACGGTAACTCCTGTTTGACATAATGCGCTTGGGGGCTAAAGTGCAGCTGTCCAGTTACGTCCTGACCATGATAGGCTCTTCTTTAATATATTGATCCGGTTGCAATGACTTATGAAAACATTAGGCCTTAGCAGCGTCTGTCTCAGCATTTTTCGTTACAGGACGGCCTGCGTAAAGATTCAGCGTGTACCGCGCTACCTGGCGGCAGCACTCGTAAGTTGCTGTCTATTGATTCAAACCGTTAAAGCTCAAGAGAATTCCACTATGTCAGGAGCCGCCCCAATAGCCGGAGTAGAATTTCAAACTGTTCAGGCCAATGGCCTTAATTTCAGATTAGCTGTAGCTGGAGACTCTGGCCCCTTGATGCTGTTGGCTCATGGCTGGCCGGAGTCTTGGTACAACTGGCGCCATCAACTGGTTTTTTTTGCAGAGCAGGGCTATCGAGTAGTCGCGCCGGATATGCGTGGCTATGGCTCTACTGACGCGCCTGATGCCGTGGGTGATTTTGATATCGAACACCTGGCCGCAGATATGGTTGGCATACTGGATGCCCTGGGAGAGTCCAGCGCGATCATGGTGGGACATGACTGGGGATCAATTGTTGCCTGGAACACGGTGCTTATGTATCCGGAACGTTTCAGCGCCTTGATCGCCATGAGTGTGCCGTACAGTGGCAGACCCCCGCAGTCACCTATGGAATCGTGGCGTGAGGCATTTGCTGATAATTTCTATTACATTCTTTATCACAATGAGCCGGGCGGCGTGGCGGAGGCGGAGTATGACAATGATCCCTATGGCCTGATAAGCAAGCTATACTTGTCTCCAGATTCGCCCCGCCAGGCAGCGATGATTACGGATCCGCTGCGCTCAGCCGGCGGCTGGATAGAACGTCTGGGTGCGCCTACCGGACTGCCGGATTGGTTAAGCCAGGCTGATCTAGACTACGTTGTGGGAGAATTCGTGCGGGCGGGTTTTCGCGGTGGCGTGAACTATTATCGTAATTTTCATCGCAACTGGGAGCTCACCGCAGACTATCAGGACGTTAAAATCGCTGTGCCCACGCTATTTATCGCCGGTGAGCAGGATGTTGTTATTGCAGGAGCCAACAAAGCGCGCCTGCAAGGCGCAATGAACCGAGTTGTCGATGATTTGCGTGACGTAGTTTTGTTTCCGAATATTGGTCACTGGGTGCAGCAAGAGGCGCCAGATGCCACCAATCAGGCTATGCTTAAATTCCTGCAAGAACTCTAGGCAAGTCTAAATTTGTGCTGATACTGCATTCCTAACCCAGCAGTTTGCTTACGGCAGCTATGGCGCGGTCAATATGTTCAACCGTATTGTATACGGTAGGGCTAAGTCGCAAGCCGCCGGTTGCTGCACCCGCGATACCGTAGTCCGTGTAGAGCTTATTGCTAATGGCTCCACCATTTCCGCTATTCACACGGGTTATACAAACGCCGTGGCTGAGTTCCTCTGACATGGGCGTTACCAGTGACAGCTTGGCTGCGCTTATCCCGGTTTTTAAACGCCGAGTCAGAAAGCTGATGCGCCGCTCAATGCGTGTGGGGCCGATTTCGTCGTGAAGTGCTGCTGCAGTGCCCAGTGCCGCTAGTGCAGCATCATCGCGCTGGCCCAGAGATTCAAATTTTCTCGCGCCCCGGAGATCTGTCTCTGCATCATTGCCCCAACCTGGCGCAATAACGCTCGGCCATATTCGGTCAATGTTGCTCGATTTTACATAGAGCAGGCCAACTTCTCGGGGGCCCATATACCATTTGTGTGCACTGGCGCTGTATGAATCCACGTCCAGCGTACGCAAGTCCAGCGCCAACGCGCCCCAGGATTGGGCGCCATCGACATGGACGTAGATGCCGCTATCATGGGCTGCAGCTACCAGTTCAGCAATCGGGAGCTGGATGCCGCTGACGTTTGATACCTGAGTAATAGCCAATACGCGGGTAGCATCCGTAAACTGGCTGGTAAAAGCGGCAACCAGTTCACCTTTAGATTGCGGTTGAGTTGGCGTCTTGACCCGTCTGACCCTGAGGTCAAATCGTTCAGCCCTCACATCCCAGGCCACATTGTTAGTCGGGTGGTTTTGATCCCACAACAAGATTTCATCGCCGGCCTCGAGCGATAGGCCGTTGTTGATCATGTTGTTGGCTTCGCTGGTATTTCTCACTAGGGCAATTTCGTCTGCCGATACATTGAGCTGGCGAGCAATCCGGCTTCGACATTGTTCCAGCAGTTCTGAAAACTTTGCCCGGTTATTGAATGAGCAATCGATATCAATGTCAGCGGTAAAGTGTTCCACGCTGTCGGTCACGGCCCGAAAAGCCGGGCAGAGGTTGGCGGCGTTCATGGGGACGGCATTCTCGGTGAACGCAAATTGCGATCTGACTTGCAGCCAAAAGTCCTCTTCAGCTGGGGTTTGAGCGCTAGCTGCCAGTGGCTTGAGAGCACCCGTGCCGGCGAGCAGTGCTGTACTCTTCTTTAAAAAATTGCGGCGGCTGCAATTGTTTTTATGCATATCGATTCCCGGCTTGGTCTGCTGAGTGGTATCTTAAGGAGGTACAAGACTAACCGAGTCTGACCGTTGTGCAAACACCGGGGCTCAGATGATTCGTTGCGCGCGCAACTCGTCGATCTCGGCCTGCTGGTATCCGAGCTCCTGCATGATGCTGTTTGTATGCTCTCCCAGGGTAGGTGCCCGATGGCGTATCTCGCCCGGTGTTTCTGAGAGCTCCACGGGGGTTCGCATAATTGGTGCAGGCTTATCGAGCCCGGGATAATCAATCGGCTGGAACAGGCCCTTGGCCTCGATATGGGGGTCTTCCAGCACCTTCTGGGGTGACAGCACCGGCCCAGCAGGCAGTCGCGCTTCTTCCATGGCGGCAAGCACTTCTTCAGAGCTTCTTTCCGCGCACCATTTTGCGAGACGCTCACTAATGATTTCACTATGGTCCCCTCGGGAAATGTCGTCCCTGAAACGAGGGTCGTCCAGCCAGTGATCTTCGCCCATGAGATCAGCCCAGCGTTTAAACAATGGACCGCCCACGGATTGCACCAGCACCCAGCCGTCAAGGGTTTTAAACGTGTCTGCCGGAGCCGAAGTTTGTGAGCGGTTGAGGGTGGCAACTCGATTGACCTGAATGGCGTGCTGTTCGATCGCGGTCGCATTCATCATGGTCAGCGCGGTATTGAAAAGGGCACCCTCAACGATTTGGCCTTTGCCGGTCTTTTGGCGCTCAAACAAGGCTGCCATGGTGCCAAAGGCTGAAAGGCTGGCGGTGCCGAAATCGATGAACGGCGCATAGGCCTTAACCGGTTGCTCCGGTGTACCTGACATGTACATGTTGCCGGACATGGCCTGTCCCAGACCATCAAAGCCCACTCGATTTGAATAGGGACCACCGCGACCAAAAGCCGAGATCATGGTAAGTATGATCTCTGGTTTGATCGCTGACAGGCTCTCGTAATCTAATCCCATCGCCTTGAGCGTGTCCGGGGGAAGGTTAGCTACAACCACGTCTGCAGTAGCCACCAGTTTTTTAACAATTTCGCGGCCAGCTGGCTTCATCGGATTCAGGGTCAGGCCGCGCTTGTTGCGAGCCAGCTGCATAAACATGGCGCCGTCACCATTCTCACTAACTGGCGACAAAAAACGGTCCTCGGAGCCATCGACTTTTTCTATTCTGATGACGTCTGCACCCATGTCTCCGAGTAGTGTGGCGCAGTATGGGCCTGCTATATAACGCCCGAAGTCCAAAACGCGAATTCCTTCCAAGACTCTGCTCATGCTCCAATTTCCTTTGCTGATTTTGCTTAGATGGGTGAAGAGAGTATGCACCCTTACTGGGCGGCAGAGTCTACCATAAGGCGCGAATTCGTAAGAAAAATCCGGCTTCAATAGACTGCCTTCACAATTTCGCGAGGCTTCCTATCAAATTTGTGAGGTAGTTTACTTATTTTGCTTAGCGGCTTCTGCATAATGACATTCATTGAGATGTTAGTCACAAATCGAGTGACAAACGCTAAAGTTTTGCGGCAGGCCAAATCTCCGGCCTGCGGGTTTTCAATAACAGGGTTTTTAGAGGTGAGTAGATGATCGCTTTGGCTAACAAACAACCCCCCAAAGCAGGCTCTTTTAGAGCTGCAGGCAATTTTTAAAAAGTTTCATAAAGTTTTCTGCAATGTTTGCAAGGGGGAGGGCAAAATTACCAAAAGCAGCAACTGCCCCAAGTGCAAAGGCTCAGGCCAAAGACTGGTGAGGCTGCTCGAATGGCAAGCTAGCGCATTTTATTTCTTAATTCTGTTGTCGGACCGAACCTCATCTATCTGACGCCAATTTCCGCTCTTGCCTCTGCATTCCCGCTTGCTTACCTCCATCCGACTGTTACGCTCCCTGTCAGCTGGCATTCAATCCTCTCAAACAGCCCAGAAATCTGCTTCACAGGCGCAGACGTATCATTTCTGATTGTCTTTCACCCATCTTGAGGATCTGATCATGGCACTTTTCCGTCAACCACTGCCCTGCAAGCTGCTCGCACTGACTTTGTCCAGCCTGCTGATTCTGAGCATCGCGATTTCGGGCGTTATAGTTCGGGCTCAGGAAATAGAGCACCCGGGCTATGAGGTGGCACCTGAGCGCCGTACAACCGGAATCGGGAAATTCTACATGGACCGTGAGATATCCTTTGTCATGGGGCATCAGGCAGCGGAATGGTTGAACCGCCCTGGCCGAATTCAGGAGGAGATGCCTGATGAAGTGGTAGCGAATATGGGGCTTGATCCAGATCATGTCGTGGCAGATATAGGCGCGGGTTCGGGTTATTTTTCATTTCGGATTGCCCGGCTGGTGCCCAAGGGCAAAGTGCTGGCGGTGGATATACAGCCAGAGATGCTGCAATTGATCGAAGCTCAAATGGCCGAGGTTGGTGTATCCAATATTGAAGGCGTGCTGGGACAGGTTGATGATCCCAATTTGCCCCCAAACTCCATCGATGCCGCGATTATGGTGGATGCCTACCATGAATTCTCCCATCCATTTGAGATGATTAACGGCATTTTTCAGGCTCTGCGGCCCGGTGGTCGCATTTTCTTGCTCGAATACCGTGGCGAAGACGCCAGTGTGCCCATCCGGCCCTTGCACAAGATGACCGAGGAGCAGGTTGTGCGTGAGATGAGTGTTTTTGGTCTGAAATGGACCGACACGCTGGACTTCCTGCCTTGGCAGCACATGATGATTTTTACCAAGACCTGAGCTAAAGCCTAAGCTAGTTGGCACGGGCTTGCGCCGCCGGATCGCAGACGTCATACAGACTGATTTCTAAAGTTTTCAGGCAAGGAGTCGCAACGGATATTGCAGAATTTTATAGGCGCGAATAACCCTTTTACTCTAGCTTCCGTCTAAGAAGTATCTTGGGAGATTGCGGTAAAAAGACACTGAAACATGACTTATTACAGATAAGAAGAATTGAAGGATCCAGTGCATCGTTGTGTCAGGCAAATATTGCCCAGCTCACAGCGGTCCCTCGCGGTATTGAAAGGCAGTCTGATGCTGGTGCTTGCCACTGCCAAATAGCTATACGTTTATTAATGAGAATCGACTGACTTGTCACCCGATAGTTGACAGTGACTTTCCAATAAGTTGCTCTTGCGTAGACAAACAGTATCTATGTTTGTGGGCGCCAACTCTTATATACATCCCGTAACTAATTGTTTTGTATATAGTTTGCTAGCATTTAAGTAATTGAGGATAATAGGCGGCCTTGAAGCCGGCCGCTATTCCATCGTGCAGAGATTTGCACCCGGAATCACAACAGCCCATCCGAATTTTTCCTAATAACACTGCAGAGGTTCAATTATGCAACGTGAGTCAATGGAAGTTGATGTAGTCATTGTCGGTGCAGGACCGGCAGGCCTGGCGACGGCCTGCAAATTACTGCAATTAGCACAGGCGGGTAAACAGGAATTGACCGTGTGTGTGTTAGAAAAAGGCGGCGAAGTCGGTGCCCATATTCTGTCCGGCGCTGTATTTGAGCCAAGTGCATTAAAAGAGTTGTTTCCGGACTGGAAAGATAAGGGTGCCCCCCTGAATACCCGGGTGACCGGTGATGATGTTTACTACCTTGGGAGCAGCGAGTCCTCGTTCAAGTTTCCCGGGGCGCTAGTGCCGCGTACTATGCACAACCACGGCAACTACATCATTTCTCTCGGTAATCTGTGTCGCTGGATGGGTGAGCAGGCCATAGAATTGGGTGCTGAGGTTTTTCCGGGCTTTGCCGCGGCAGAGATTCTGTACCATGAAGATGGCAGTGTTAAGGGTGTGGCGACTGGGGACATGGGGGTCACTGCGGAGGGCGAACATAAGCCTTCCTTTGAGCCGGGTTTTGAGTTTCATGCGAAATACACCATCTTTGCGGAGGGGTGTCGTGGTCATCTGGGCAAGGAGCTGATTTCACGCTTTGAGCTGGATAAGGATTCAGACCCCCAGCACTATGGCATTGGTATCAAGGAAGTTTGGGAAATACCGGAGGGGCAGCACGAGGAAGGGCTGGTTGTGCATACCGCTGGCTATCCCATGACTGGTGCATCCTACGCAGGAAGCAGCGGCGGCTTTCTCTACCACGTTGAGAACAATCAAGTCTCACTGGGACTGATCGTCGACCTTGGTTATAGCAACCCCCATATCAGCCCCTATGACGAATTCCAGAAGTTCAAGCATCATCCGGTAATCAAGCAATACCTGGAGGGGGGTAAGCGCATCAGTTACGGTGCGCGCGCAATCATAAAAGGTGGTCTAAATTCCCTGCCCAAGATGACATTTCCAGGCGGTTTGTTGATCGGCTGCGATGCGGGAACGCTGAATGCGGCCAAGATCAAGGGCAGTCATACTGCAATGTGGTCGGGAATACTGGCGGCAGAGTCGATGTTTGAAGCCTTGCAGGCGGAGTCTCCCGAGTCAGAAATCACTAAATATAGTTCTAGATTCAATAACTCAGAGCTTTATAAAGAATTACATCAGACCCGAAACTTCAGTGCTGGCTTTCACAAGTTTGGGTTCTGGCTCGGTAGCGCACTTTCATTCCTCGAGCAAAACATATTCTTTGGAAAATTCCCTTTTACTTTTCACGACAAGTCCGCCGATCACAGCCAGATGAAGCCGGCAGCAGAATGCCCCCAGATCGACTATGCTAAACCCGATGGAGTAATTAGTTTCGATAAACTTTCCTCGGTTTTTTTGTCCAATACTAATCATGCTGAAGACCAGCCCTGTCACCTGCAGTTGAAGGATGCTTCGATTCCGATCGACGTAAATCTGCCGAAATTTGACGAGCCGGCGCAACGTTATTGCCCCGCCGGCGTTTATGAGGTGGTGGAAGAGGCAGGTGGTGGTGAGCGCTTGCAAATTAATTCGCAGAACTGCGTGCACTGCAAGACCTGCGACATCAAAGATCCCTCCCAGAACATCAACTGGGTGGTTCCCGAGGGCGGAGGTGGCCCCAACTATCCTGCCATGTAAGGCGCGCCCAAAAAAGGGAAAAGAAGGCCCGCTTGCTGGCGGTGAGCCTGCGCCTTCCGAGAGACCACTGGGCTTTTTATGAGTATCGTGAGCACTTGTCGAGTCGGCTTGCCATTGAATTAGGATGGATCAACACATGGTCAGCAAGAGTGATGATTAAATTAGCCAGCTGCAAAACTAAGAGCTTGCTGTGTATGACAGGGTTTTTGTCAGCCTGCAGCATGATAAATTTGCAGACTGAATTTACGCGTGATGCAGCGATAGAAACGCAGATCGTCGGTCAGACCAAGGATCTTTTCAGTGGTGTCGATCCACTGTTTCTCAATGATGAGATCATGGCGCTTTTGGATCGGCTTATCGACGATGGAGACAGCACTCCAGTCCGCGTAGCGAAAATTCAGGCGCTGCTATACGACGAGAATTATCTCAATCTGCGATATAACGATTCCCGCACCCACACCGCAGTCGAAGCCTTCGAGACGCGGCAAGGCAACTGTCTCTCCGCCATGAACCTGTATATCGCTATGGCGCGGTACATCGGCATAGATGCGCAATTCCAAACTGTTGAAGTCAGGCCAGAATGGGACAAGCGTGGAAGCTTACTGGTCTTGAGTCGTCATATTAATGCGACCGGCAACCTCGGCTACAAGCGCAAGTATGTGGTGGACTTCACTCCTGAGATTCAGCTACAGCAGCTAACGGCAAGAACGGTTAGCGATCGCTATGCGCGAGCGCTTTATTTCAATAATCTTGGGGTGGAAGCGCTGGTGGCAGAGGATTTAGATACAGCGCTCGCTTACTTCAAAAATGCACTGTATCTCGAACCAGATCTATCGATTGCTTGGAATAATATCGGGGCGACCTATAGTCGTTTGGGGAACAAGGAGTTTGCCGAATATAGCTATCAGATGGCGTTTCTGACTGAGGATGATAATGCGACGGCTGTGAATAATCTCGCAAAGCACTATCGAAGTACGGGAGAACTCGAACTTTCCATAAGATATGAGGGCGCGATTCAGCGATTTAACGAACGCAATCCCTACTATCACTTTGCCAGGGGGCACTTGGCTTTAGAAGCAGAGAATCTGGAAGCCGCGCGCACTTCCTTTCAGTCAGCCCTGCGACTGAAACGGTTTGAACCCGATTTTTACTTTGCCCTTGCAGATGTCTACTCGGCACTTGGGGATGAACTGGAAGCGGAGGGTTTGCGGCAGTCGGCCGAGGAAGTCGTGGCGGGTAACGCCGCGATCTACCGACCCAGTCCCCAGAAGCTACGTGTTATTGACTCGTCTAATATTTTGAATGACAGCAGCGCCGGTACCACAATACGCTTTCGGTAAACTTCAATTTAACTGAGAATCGTGCCAGTAGCGGGTGCCTTTGATCGTTGCTTGCAAGGCCAAGCCAGATTGGGTTAACTGGTATGCCGTCACATTATCCACAATCGCTTCGCCGCCGACTGCAGCACCTAGATCACCCGCCTTGGCAGCGGCATCAGCCTGACCCCCGACAGCGATTCCCACGTCCATGAATCGGTCCAGCGCTGCACGATCGTGAAATACAAACACGGCGCGAAAATCTTTCACACCCGCTCCGAGACCGATCCCTACTTCGCCCATCCGCATAAACGTATCGCTGCCATTTTCGTTGTCTCTCACCACCCCGACACCGCCACCGAAGCTGGCAAGGATCAAATTAATGTTGGCGTTGGTGAATACCGCATAACCGGAAGCGCTGCTAATTTGCACGCGTGTATCGGGTTTAATGGAGTGCAACTCCGTTAGCACGTCCTGGCGCATT